>Ga0172381_10004266_pt1 | contig 14828 bp, 9 predicted proteins | sample Leawel6488metaG_FD_119754 | JGI IMG/M metagenome (GOLD analysis project Ga0172381, IMG submission 119754) | Leachate microbial communities from a municipal landfill in Southern Ontario, Canada - Leachate well 64-88 metaG | ecosystem: Engineered > Solid waste > Landfill > Unclassified | place...
AACCGACAATTCCGACCCCCGACTAGCTTCGCTTGCCCCTTTCCGCCCCCTGGCTTCAAGGGTCTGCGCTCGAAAAGGGGAAGCCGGGCTCGAATTGGGGCAGGCCAACGCATTTTAGCCGCAAGGTGGGGGGTAAAAGGGGAGAATTTCGCATTTAAAATATATAAATCGAAGCCAGCAGGCTTCGCGAATTTTTGTAGTTCAATGATTGAAAAAGCATTGGAAAAGAGTTAAATTGAATAAGATAGAGCCAGGAATTAAAGATTGATCGTTGATATTGGCTTAATCAATGGAAATATGGCTAATTTTATAACAAACAACGAAACAAAAGACCTCAAAAGTCGTCTAATTGAGCTTATACAGAAAAGCGAGGAGCTGAAATTTTTAGTAGGTTTCTTTTATTTTTCCGGGATTAGAGAACTTTACGAGGGTTTGAAATCAAGCCCAGATACTACTATAAAAATTTTAGTAGGCCTAAACGTTGATCGATTTAATTTTAAGTTGATTGAGTCGTCCGAAAACGAGCAATTGTCGGATGAAGAAAAAATATATAAATTTTTTGAGTCAACGAAAAGATCTATTAATACCGAAAGCTTTGATAATAAAGATTTCTACGAGCAAATCCGTTTTTTTATTGATCTAATACAAAAAAACAAACTAATCATCCGTAAAACCTATGATCCTAACCACGCCAAGCTATACATATTTAAGTTAGAGCAGGATCAGGTTGGCAGAAAAAATCTATTTATTACCGGAAGCAGTAATCTTACCAAGCCGGGAATTTCTACCCAAAATGAATTTAATGTAGAAATCAGTGATTATGGTTTTGAAGATGCCGAGAAGTATTTTAATGATCTATGGGATGATGCTGTTAAAATAACCGAATTTGAAGACATTAAGAAAAGGCTTATTGAGGTTATTGAGAAAGAAACTCTTGTAAAAAAGGTTAGTCCTTTCGAGGCATTTTGTTTAGTCTTAAAGGCGTATCTAGATTCTTTCGATCAAAAGGAGATCGGAGGATCAATAGTAGAAGCGTTAGAGATCAACGGATATAAGCCATACCAATACCAGCTTGACGCAGTGAAGCAAGCCCTATCTATTATTGATAAAAATAACGGGGTAATTGTGGCCGATGTAGTTGGTTTAGGAAAAACAATCGTTGCTTGTGCAATCGCCAAGCAACTAAGAAAGCGGGGTATAATAATTTGTCCTCCTGGACTTGTGGGCGATAAAAATAAAAATTCTGGTTGGAAAAAGTATACTGAAGAATTCGGGCTTTCTGACTGGGAAATTTGGTCGCTTGGTGATTTAGAAAATGCCCTGAAATTTACTCAAAAGGCCAAAGACATAGAAGCTGTTATTATAGATGAAGCCCATCGTTTCAGAAATCAGGATACAAAAGATTATGAGATCCTTAAGAATATTTGTAGAGGGAAGCAAGTTATTCTATTGACCGCCACACCTTTCAATAATCGTCCCGCCGATATTCTTTCACTCCTTAAACTATTTATTGTTCCTAAGAAATCAACAATAACACTAGAGAATAATCTCGTAGATCAGTTTAAGAGTTTTAAGGGCGTTTTTGATCGTCTTAGTTATATTAAAAAATATTGGAAATCTTTAGATGATTCTAAGAAAAATAGGGCCCAAAATTACTATAAGGGCTTATTCGAAGAAGAGAAAATTGACCTTAAAAAAGTAGCACAACGCGCGCGCTATCTTGCAAAACAGATTAGGAATGTTATTGAACCAGTTACTATCAGAAGGAATCGTTTGGATTTACAGAACAATCCCTATTATAAAGAAGAGGTGAAGGAACTCTCCAAAGTAGCCGATCCAATTGAATGGTTTTTTGAATTAAATAAAGAACAATCAGATTTCTATACTCAAATAATCGAGAATTACTTTGGAGACCCTAATAATGGCGGTAATTTTAAAGGAGCGATATATCGTCCCTTTGAATACGAAAAGGGATTCTTGGGAATTGGTTTAAATGAAGCGGAAGAAAAGTTAAACCAAAACGATAATCGTCAGTTAATGCAGCAACGCAACTTGTTTGATTTTATGCGCCGCTTACTTGTTAAGCGTTTTGAGAGCTCTTTCGGGTCGTTTGAGCAAAGCATAAAGAACTTTCAAAAGATACTAGGAGATAGTCGTAAATTTATTGATAAGACTGGCGAGTACATTTTGGATCGTACGCTTTTGGAAAAAATATACAATTTCGATACGGATGAGATTGAGAATTATTTAGTTGAATACGAAGAAAGAATTAAAAAAGGGGAATATCCTAAAAATCATAAACGTTACAAATTGAATGAGTTTAAACTAAAAGACGAATTTATCGCCGACATTGAATCAGATATTAAATTGTTTGATGAAATACTGTTTAATCTGGCTAAACTAAACTTGATCGACAATGATCCAAAAACAGCTTGTTTAGTAAATAATATCAAGAGAGATTTTTCAATAGAGCCAGATACCGGCGAGCCTAAAAGAAAGATTATTATATTTACCGAATACATAGATACAGTTCGTTATTTGGAGAAATCGCTCAAAAAAGAATTTAGCGATAGGGTTTTGGTGGTTGCCGGTGATTTACCAGCTTCAAAAATTGCGCAGATTAATAGAAACTTTGATGCTTCCTACGCAGAACCGGAACAGCAAAATGATTTTGAAATACTTTTAACTTCCGATAAAATCTCCGAAGGTTTCAATCTCAACCGCGCAGGAATGGAAATTAATTACGATATACCTTGGAATCCGGTCCGAGTTATTCAGAGATTGGGGCGTATTAATCGCATAAGTAAAAAAGTTTTTAAGGATCTTTATATCGTAAATTTTTTTCCGACCGAAAAAGGCGCGGAATTGGTAAAATCTCGTGAAATTGCCGCGAATAAAATGTTTCTTATACATACTGCTCTTGGTGAGGATTCAAAGATATTTGATATAGATGAAGAGCCAACGCCCGCAGGATTATTTAATCGTTTTCAGCAAAATCCAGACGAACAAGAAGGGGAGAGTTTTTATACTAAAGCTCTTAAAGAATTTTTGAAGATAAAAAAAGAGCATCCGGAAATAATCGAGAATCTAAAAAAATATCCTCCCCGAATCAAGGTCGCTAAGAAATATAGCGAAAATGAGCTTTTGGTCTTTTTCAAAAAAGGTCGTCTGTATGTAAGCGCAGCCAAAATTGTCGACGGTAAGATCGAGCCATTTCAAACCACTTTTGAGGATACTTTTGATAGGATTATTTGTCTTCCAAGCGAAGAATCTCTTGATTGGAATAATAGTCAATTTTGGCAAGCTTATAAAGCGATCCAAGATTTCAAAGAATACCGTTTGGGACCAATAAGCGAGCAGAGCCTTGAGCAGAAAGCATTAAATAATCTTGATTTTATTATAAAAAGCTCTCAGGAAAAATTAATGCCGTTTAAGAGTTTTTTGCGTGCGCTTCGTGAAGATATTTTAGATTATGGAACATTAGTAGATTACACCTTGCGCCGCATTGCGGATTTTAGCGAGGATAGCATTAACGATATTCAAAATTTATTGGATGAATTGGGCGAAGATTATTTAGTCAAAGAGAAAAATTTGCAGAAAAATGAGGAAAAAGAGATCATCATAGCGATTGAAAATAAAAAAATATGAGTGAAGCTAGGAAAATTTTGGAGGATATAATTAATGATTTTTCCGCAAACAAATTCGGCCGTTTTTTTCGCGAAAAAAGTCGGCAATTTTTAATATTAAATGAAGATTATTCCCGGCAAAACAATAATGATTTCGAGAACGGATTAAAAGTTGGAGAAATCAATTTTTCCGATAGTAATAAATTGATTATCTGCGCCTTTCAAGCAAAGAGGCAGCTAATCGAGCGTGCCGGAAGGAAAGCACAATACGAAAAAGCTAAAGAAATACTAAAGTCTTCCGAAAATCGGAAATTTTCCGGGGGAATTTTTATATTTTATGATAAAAGTGGTAGCTTTCGTTTTTCCTTGGTATATCCCGAAACAATAGGCACTCGGCGCCAATGGTCGAATTTTCGACGCTTTACCTACTTTGCAAGCTCTGATCCTCAAATAAAGAATCGAACCTTTTTAAAACAAATTGGGGACGGGGATATATCTGATCTGGAGAAGGTTAAAGATGCTTTTTCAATCGCGGCAGTCACTGATTTATTTTATGATGAATTTTTTAAGATTTACGATAAATTAGTTTTGGCAACCAGAAAGGCGAATAGCATAGATAACGAAGAAAAAACACACGATTTCATACTCCTTTTTGTTATCAGAACGATTTTCATAGGATTTATCCAAAAGAAGAAGTGGATCGGTGATGATGAAAAGTTTATCCAGAATTTTTTAAAGGAATATAATAGAAAATTTTCTGGGAAAAACGAATTTTATTCCCGCTGGTTATCTCCGCTATTTTTTCAAGCATTGAATTCTCCGCCAGGCCAGAAAGTTGAATATGGCAACAACGAATTCTCCAAAGAAACAGATATAAAACTGCAGATGGCTCCGTATTTAAATGGAGGCCTATTTAAACATAAAACTGGTTACGATAACAATAGTTGGATCATACCCGATAAAGAAATAGAGGAATTTTTCGATTTTCTTTTTGCTCACAGCTTTACCATTGAAGAAAATTCTCTTGATGATGAGGATTTGCAGTTGAATCCGGAATTTCTAGGAATTATTTTTGAGAGATTGGTAAACAAAGCCGATGGTGCTGTTTATACACCCAAAACCGAAGTTGATTTAATGTGTCGGTTGAGCTTGATAAAATGGCTACAAAAAAATACCGAAAACCAAATAAAAGTTGATAATCTTTACGAGCTTTTTTTTAAGGAAAGCGAGAAAGAGGACGAGCAGAAAGAAGGCAGTTTCTCAAAGAAGGAAGCCGAAGAAATATTATATAAATTGGAGAATCTTTCAATTTGCGATCCAGCGGTAGGCTCTGGTGCTTTTTTGGTTGGGATGATGCACGTATTAGATGATGTCGAACAATCACTGAAAAAAAGATTTGGACTTAACGGCAAAGACTTGTTCGATCGCAAAAGGCAAATTATTAAGGCATCTCTATACGGGGTTGAAGTTAAAGAATGGGCGGTTTGGATTTGTCAGTTAAGGCTTTGGCTCTCTTTATTTGTGGATGCCCCCGATGATTTAAAAAGTTCATTTGATCCAATTCTGCCAAGCCTCGATTTTAAGGTTCGCCAAGGTGATTCTTTGGTTCAGCGTGTCGGTTCAAAATCTTTTCCCGTTTCGGGTCATAATTTAGCATTTAGTAAGTCCACAAAAGATAAAATTACTAAGCTCAAGAATATTAAGCTCCAATACTTTGATAATAAAACGGGATTAAAAGAATGGGAATTGAGACAGAAAGAATTAGCAATTTATGATGAAATACTGGGCGATGAGATCGCAGAGAAAGATGAGAAATTGCGAAATTTAAAAAATACTAGGCCCGGGAAGACGATGAATCTTTTTAATGAAAGGGTGGAGCCGGAGCAAGCTCTATTGGAATTCGATAAAGATACAATACAAAAAATCGAGAAAGATATTAGCGAGCTTAGAGAGCAAAAACAGGCGTTGCGTGGCAATGGGAAACCCCTTGTTTGGAGTATAGAATTCGCTGAAGTATTTGCGGAAAAAAATGGTTTTGACATTATTATCGGCAACCCTCCTTATGTGCGGCAAGAAGCTATTGCTGATCCAATAGGCAAAGTCAAAGATAAAAAAGAATACAAGAATTATTTACAGGAAATGGTAAAATCGGATTTTCCGAATGATTTTCTACCGGTCGCGAAGATAAACGCTCAATCCGATTTATATACTTATTTTTATATTCGTGGCCTGCGTCTTTTGAATCCGAATGGTATTCACACTTTCATCTGTTCAAATTCCTGGCTCGACGTTGGCTATGGCGTATGGCTTCAAGAGTTTCTTCTCAAACGGTGCGCTATAGAATTTATTATCGATAACCATTCAAAAAGAAGCTTTAAGGCAGCCGACGTTAATACGATCATATCGATAATCCATGCGCCTCAAAAAAAAGTTAATGAAAATCATTTAGTAAAATTTGTCGCCTTTAAAAAATCTTTCGAAGAAGCGATTTTTACCGAAAATATGCTGGCCATTGATAATGCTAAGCAAATTGAAAGCAACAATGTTTTTCGTGTCTACCCAATAGCTACTGCCAATCTCAAGGAATTTGGCATTGGCTATCAAGGGGAGAGTCAAAAGAAAATGAAGTTAGGCCAATATATTGGTGATAAATGGGGCAGTAAATACCTGCGCGCGCCGGACATATTTTTTACCATATTGGAAAAGGGAAAAGGTAAGTTCGTAAAGCTTGGCAATATTGCCGATGTTCGTTTTGGAATTAAAACCGGTGTTAATGAATTTTTTTATCTTTCCAATGAGCAACTTAAGAGATGGAATATTGAACCCGAATTTTTAAAACCGGTAATCAAAAGCCCGCGTGAATGTAAAAGTATATTAGTTAATACTAAAAGTCTTAAGTACAAAATTTTTATATGCAATAAAAGCAGGGAAGAATTAAAAGGTACGTATACTCTAAAATACATCGAATGGGGAGAAAAACAGCGAACAAAAGAGGGAATTTATTGGAAAGACGTTCCAAGTGTTTCAGGTCGCAAATATTGGTATTCATTGGGTGAGCGTAAACCTGCAAGAATCAATTTTAATTATTTAATAGATGAAATAGGCAATTCATATATTGATGAAATATTTGTTAGCGATAATTTTCATGAAATTCATACAGATAAAATTATTGAATGGTTTCTTAATTCATCAATTTTTTATTTATTTCAATTAAATACAGGCCGTATTAGTTTTGGCGGTGGATTGTTAAAGATACAGACATACGAGCTTAATTCCTTGCCAGTAATGGAGACAAAAGCTTGCAATATTGGTTATTTTAATGATGATAAAAAATCAATCTTCAAAGAATGTGGAATTGATCCAAAATCAAATATTCCTATCGAAGAACAAGAACCGAATCCACTTCCAGGACGTGCCGAACTTGATAAAATAATTTTTGACGCTTTAGATCTAACCGAAGACGAGCGTAAAGAAGTTTATCGCTCAGTTTGTCGTTTGGTTTGGAATCGGATTAGCAAAGCCAAATCGGTATAAAATGAGTTATGTAAAATAGCATTATTTGAATTAAAGGTATGGAACCAAAACCCTCAAAGATGTATATCAAGGAAATTAATATTGAAAACTTTAAATGCTTCAAGGGGAAATTTAACTTGGAATTGAACGAAGGACTCAATATCCTTGTTGGTGATAATGAAGCTGGAAAATCAACAATTTTGGACGCAATTCATCTAGCACTAACAGGTTTGCTCAACGGGAAATATTTAAAAAATGAATTGACACAATACTTGTTCAACAATGAGATTGTGGATGAATATGTTAAGAAATTAAATAATAATGAGCCTGCTGAATTACCATATGTTCTTATCGAAATTTTTATTGTCGGCGAAAACCTTGCCAAATTTGAAGGAGACGGAAATAGTGAAGGAAAAAAAGAATGTGGAATATCCTTGAAAATTTCTTTTAACGAAAAATATCAATCTGAATACGAAGAATTCATTAAAGGGGGAAATATCAAAACAATACCGATAGAATATTATGACGTTTTCTGGACTTCATGCGCACGCGAACCCATTACTGCAAGAAGTATACCAATTAAATCTGCTTTTATAGATTCTTCGAGCAACCGTTATCAAAATGGATCAGATGTTTACATATCAAGGATAGTGAGAGATTTTTTGGATTCAGAAGATATCATTAGCATCTCACAAGCCCATAGAAAAATGAGAGACTTTTTTATGATTGATCCGGCGATTGAAAGTATCAATACTAAAATAAAGAATGCGGTAAATATTTCAAACAAAGACGTTAGGCTTTCCGTCGATTTATCATCAAGAAATGCATGGGAAAGTAGCTTAATGACTTATTTGGATGATGTGCCATTTCACTATGTCGGGAAGGGGGAACAGTGTGTTGTAAAAACAAAATTGGCTTTAAGCCATAAGAAATCCCAAGAAGCTAGTATCCTTCTTCTCGAAGAGCCAGAAAATCACTTATCGCACACGAAATTAAATCAATTAATTCGCGAAATTAAAAGCAGCGATGCCGGAAAACAAATAATAATTTCTACCCATAGCAGTTTTGTGGCAAATAAATTAGGCCTAGAGAGCTTAATCTTATTAAATAATAGAAAGACGGTGAAGTTAGATAGTTTACAATCAGACACTCAAAGTTTTTTTCAAAGATTATCAGGCTATGATACGCTTCGGCTTATACTTTGCCAGAAGGCTATATTAGTTGAGGGCGATTCCGATGAGTTGGTTGTTCAAAAGGCCTACATAATTAATAATAATGGGAAATTACCAATTGAAAACGGTTTAGATGTTATTTCTGTAGGAATGGCTTTTTTAAGATTTCTAGAAATTGCGGAAAAAATTCAAAAAACAGTAACCGTTATAACAGACAACGATGGCGATTTAGATGCAGTAAGGAATAAATATGAAAACTATATTGGAAAGAATAGTAAGGATTTTATAAAGATTTGCCTTGATGAAACGATTGATACTGGAACATTGGAGATTGGTGAAAAGAAATTTAATTACAATACTCTTGAACCAAAGCTATTGAAAGAAAATAGCTTAGATATTTTTAATACAATTTTTTCCACAAATTATACTTCCGTTGACGATTTACATAAATACATGAAATCCAATAAAACAGAGTGCGCTTTAAAAATTTTTGATACAACGGAAATTCTTAATTTCCCTCAATATATATTAGACGCAATAAAGTAATATATGGATAATGGAAGTAACAAGTTGATTATAGCTGCGGCTGGATCGGGGAAGACTACGTTTATTATAAATGAAGCCTTAAAGAAAAAGGAAGGCAAGATATTAATTACTACTTATACCTTGGCCAACGAAGAAGAAATACGAAGGAAATTTATTAAAATTAATAAATGTATTCCTGAAAATGTAACAATTAAAACGTGGTTTTCTTTCCTATTGCAACACGGGGCAAGGCCATATCAAGGATGTAAATTTAAGAAAGATATATCTGGTTTAATCCTTGTTAATAAACAATCTGCAATCGGAATCGCAGAGAGCGACACTCAAAAACATTATTTTACGGAAAATCAAAGAATATTTTCCGATAAACTATCAAAATTTGTTGTTAAATGTAACGAAGGAAGTAAAGGCGCTGTAATAAGCAGGCTGTCAAGAATTTATACAGATATATTTATTGACGAAATTCAGGATTTGGCGGGCTATGATCTGGATTTTTTAAATTTAATCATTCAAAGTACAATAAATGTTTTATTGGTTGGCGATCCGAGACAAAGTACGTATTCAACAAATAACTCGTCAAAAAATAAGAAATTTAAGAAGTCAAAAATTGTAAATTTTTTTGAAGGTAATTTAACAAAATCATCAAAGATAGAAATCGACGATAGCTCTTTAATGATAAATTATCGTAGTTGTCCTGCAATATGCGATTTATCAAATAAACTTTTTCCAGGATTTAAAAAAACGACCTCCGGTAATGAACAGATAACGAATCATGATGGAGTCTTTTTAATCAAAAAAATCGATATAAAAAGATATTTGCAAAAGTATCATCCGATACAACTACGGTGGGATTCTAGGACAGAGGTAGAAAAAGATTATAAAGTGCTAAATTTTGGAATTTCGAAAGGACTTGAATTTGAAAGGGTTATTATTTACCCAACTACCCAATTCATCGGGTGGCTAAAAGATGATAATTTTAATCTAAATCCTGTAAGCCGTTCAAAGTTGTATGTTGCAATAACAAGGGCAATGTATAGTGTGGGAATCGTGTGCGACGAAAATCTAAAGATTGATACAATTAATAGTATCTCATTCTCAGAAATTATTGAATAAAATCGTTAAATGTCTTTTTTAGTTGAAGATTTGTTAAAAATCAAGACGGTGAATCACTCGAAAATCCAAGCGTGGATCAAACGTTATTTTTATAACCTCGGTTATTACTCTCGGACCGAAAAAGAAGTTTGGCGGAATCGAAGGGGGCGGATTGATGTGTTTGCCCAGAAGGGAAGCTATACGGTCGGAATCGAGGTTGACCATTGTTCAATCCGGCTAAACTCAATTGAAAAGTTAAACGCACTCAAACCGTCTCTGGCGGTTTTTGTTCTAAAGGGGCGAGTTTTTAACTGGAAAAAGACATATTCCCGCTTCAAATTTTTAGAAGTAAAGTCGCTGATTATCCATTTACAGACGGGAAGATACAAGTGGGTATACCCACAAAGTAAAAATTTTTGTAAAATGAGGGATAACGTAAATTTTCCTCAGACGTGTCCAAATATAAGTTCAAAAAATTTGAGAGAAACCAGGAGCCGCCCAAATTCCGCATCGGCCAAACCGACATCAAAATTTTAAACGATCTGTCCGATTGCCGCACTTTGGATACAAAACATATCCTCGCCCTTCATCCCGAAATGAGCCAAAGAACGCTCCAATCAAGGCTCTATTTCCTATTCCACGCCGGTTACGTGGAAAGGCCGGTAAGCCAGATCTCATATTTTCGGGAATCAGGGCATCTTGTTTACAGCCTGACCAAGAAAGGGGCCGGGCTGGTTTCTCAAAATAAAGGGCTTCCTTCTCCGGCAAAAAAGCCCAAGGAATTGGGCGTATCTTTTTTACAGCACTCTTTAATGATCTCGAACTTCAAGACGATTTTGAATTTGGCTTTGGAAAAAGAAAGGAACGCAAAGCTGATAGTGTGGCGCGAGCTTGGCCCGATTGACGCGGTGCAATGCGAAGGCGAGCGGCTGCCGATTGCGCCGGACGCCTTCTTTACGCTTGAAACCAAAGATTACTTAATGCACTTTTTCCTAGAGGTTGACCGCTCAACAATGACCGGGGAGCGGCTATTGGATAAATTTAAAGGATATTGGATTTGGCGGGCCGAAGGCAGGCAAAAAACAAAGTTGGAAATTGCCAATTTCCGAGTGCTGACAATATGCCTTAGCCGGGAGCGGGCCGAGAATCTGCGCCAGATCGCCAAGAAGGCCGATGACCATCAAACGGGCAGCGAAATGTTTTGGTTTGCCTGTGAGGGCTCATATAGCCTTAAAGAACCGGAAAATGTTTTACAGAATATTTGGAAAACGCCCAAAAATGACTTGCCGCATTGTTTGCTTGAATAAAGGCCGGGTGCGGAGAATGTAAATTTAAAATAAATGCCAAAATTCAAAGAAAGTGAAATTGTCGAGCAATGGGGCACTTTGATCGAAGGAGCCCAAGGAAAGCAGCAAGATTTTTATAAAGCGATCAGGGAGCGGCTCAACGAATTGCAGCCGCCCAAGCTGGATATTTCGCAAGAAAAAATCTGCGCTTCGCTTTTAAGGCAGTTGAAAGGGGAAAGCCGGATGTTTCTGGTGCTCAAGAGCAAGTATTTTGACGGCTACGTTGTCCGGGTGGGGGCCGAGGATTACGGCAAACAGCTGAATATCTCCTGGTATATGACGCAAACGCCAAGCAAATTCATCCAATTCCTGCTTGGATTGCCGAGCCTTGTTTTCCTGTTGCTGTACCCGGTATATATCGCGGTGATCATTTACGAAAAGGCCGTTAAAAAACGGGTATCGCTTGAGAATATGGATTTGTTCGACAAAGACGAATTTAGCGCGTTTGCGGGAACAGTGCACCATTCGGTGCTTTACGGCTCGCGGTATATTTCGGAGGCGGTAGGTTTTGATTTTTCAAAGGTTGATCAGAAGTCGAGAGGTTTCTTGAATCTAAACTAAAACGATGATCGCTCAACGTTTCCGCCAAGCCTTGGAATCGCTCAAGGCGTTTTTAATGGGTATGTTCGAGAAAAACATTTCGCCGGATTTGCCGGAGGCGAAATCGGAATTAAAAGAGTTTCCCTTGTGGAAATTTCCGGTTCGTTCCGGTAAGGTTGCTTTGGGTTGGGCGGATGGAGAGGTTGACGAAGTAACGGGCTTGGCGGGGAGCATCAAAGGCGTTGACGCAAAATACCGCAGCACTCATTTTTACGCGGTGGGCGCGTCCGGTTCGGGCAAGTCCAAGTTTTTGGAATCGCTGGTTATCCAAGACATCATCCAAAACGAAGGGTTTGGCGTTATCGACCCGCACGGCGATCTGGTGGAGGACATCAAGGGCTGGCTGTACTTTTGGACGCAAAAGGATTTCAAAAAAGACATCGTTTTGATCGATCCGGCGGATTTGGAGAATACGGCCTGCTTCAATCCGCTGGAGCCGATCCACGGCATCCCGCCCGAGAGAATGGCCGCTCAGCTGGTGGAAGCGTTTAAAAAGATATGGATTGACGCTTGGGGGGAGCGTATGGCCGACATTATGCGCAATTCCTTGATTGCGCTGGTAGAAAATAACTTAACGCTTCTTGAACTGCCCCTGCTTTTGACCGAACCGGCGGCGCGCAAAAAGATTTTGGCTAACGTCAAAAGCCCGACTTGCCGCCAGCGGTTTAAATACTTTGAATCGCTGCCCGCCCACACTTGGCGGGAATGGCTGGAATCAACGCTCAACAAAGTTGACGCGTTTCTTTCCGATCCGGCCATCAGGCAAATATTCGCATCCTCCAAAAGCTCGTTTAACTTGCGGGAGATTATGGATAACCAGAAAATTCTGCTGGTGAATTTAAACAAAGGCAGGTTGGGCGATAGTGCCAACCTGCTGGGAGCATTGCTGGTAAGCAAGATCAAAATGGCCGCCTTTTCCCGTAACGAGATGAGCGTTACCAAACGCCAGCCGTTTTATCTCTACATTGACGAGTTTCAGAATTTTGCCACCGACAGTTTTGTTGAAATTTTAAGCGAAGCCAGAAAATATCAGCTTTCCCTGATACTGGCCCACCAAAATTTGACCCAATTAACGGAAGGCTTGCGCAGTTCCATTCTCGCCAATTGCGGCATCCAAGCCTGCTTTAGGGTGAACCGCGAAGACGCGCAATTATTGGCCCGCGAGCTGATGGGGCCGATGTATCGCCACATTCCGGGCTGGGAGCTGAACATCCAACAATTACAAGAACTTCCGCCGCGCTGTTGCTTTATCTCCAATAAAGCGGAAAGCGGGATTGTCGGCGTGCGAACGCTTCCCGTGCCTTATCCTTGGGAAACGATGCAATACGAAGAAGAAGGCCAATGGAAAACTTGGGAAGAAGAGCCCTTCCATTGGGTTGTCCGCGATCTGGAAATCGGGGCGCAATACCTGCGGAGCAGGGAGGCGGTCGAAAGGGAGCGCGCGGAACGGGAAGGAAAGCTGATGGCTGACGAGAATGAAGCAGAAAGCTTTAAGGAGAAAAAGTAATGGCCCAAAGCCATTCTTTACTTCTTTGCTATTTGTAGTAAGAATAAGGCAATATGGAAATTTTAGCTTCAAATTTAATAACCCCGGCCATTATTATCTCCGTGGCTGTTTTTCTTGTAAGATTCTATGGCAAGGTTATTTCAGATCAAAAACCGTTTACAGATGATCGAAATTGGGAAATAGAGTTAGCTGGTATTGGTTTCTTTGTAAATATGCTTATTCCCGTTGTGTCAGGAATATTTGGTGCGCTAAACTTTACGTGGTTTACTCCTTCTCACCTCTTTAGAGCTTCGTTTATAGTTATTTCGTCTGCATGGCTGTTGATTATGATATATGCTCTTACGGAAAAGATTTATGGCATTAAAATTCCATTTATCCAAGACTTAATTAAATCAGCTAAAGATAACCAGATTGAATTTAAGGAACCTAGCCCCATTCTTAAGCTCATCCACTATAGCGCGATAACTTATCTTCTTCCCTTTTTATATGCGTATATTCTAATTCTTGAATATCAATCTAATAATGTGGAATGGCTTATTTCGACCGCAGCAATCGTTTTTATAAATTTTAATTTGATAGCACTATTCTATTCGCTAAACAGGACCCGATTACCACAGGTTAATTTAATTTTTATAAACAACAAAAGATCAATTTTCGATGTAACGCTATTAAAGGTAAACAAAGATAATATCCGTATTAAACAGGGTGAAAAAGTTTCCATTGTTAGTAAAGACCAAGTTGAAAGGATAGAGTTCCTTCCTTTAAAAGAAAGCGGCAAAGAGTAAATACGCAAAAATATCTCAGTTACTTGGTTAAACAGCCACCGCTGGTAGGTTTTGCGTGTTTAAGTTATTTCTGAGCAGATCGCAGATAATGGGGTCAGATGCAATTTATGATAAAATAATTATTGATCAATCAGGGGGCAGGATGTAGATAAATAAGAATATAATTTAACGATGGCAAAAATTCACAATCTAAAAATCAAGAACTTTAGAGGTATTAAAGAGCTTGACTACACCTTTGGTTCTGCTAGCTTTGTATGCCTTGTTGGGCGTGGAGACTCAGGCAAGTCAACTATTCTTTCGGCTATCGAACAAGCTCTGTATCCGAATTGGAACATATCGATAAGCGATAATGATTTTTTTAATTGTGATACATCTGTACCTATAGAGATAGAAGTAACATTAAAAGATGTCGGCGATAAGCTCATAAGCGATAATAAATATGGATTATATATTCGCGGTCTTGATGGCGATGGAGAAACTATCTGCGATGAAATAAGGGGCGGGCAAAAAAAGATTCTTACGATATTATTTAAAGTTGAAAAAGATTTAGAGCCTAAATGGTTTGTGACAAGTCATAGACCGCACCAAGAAGATGCAAGAATAGACGCCGGTGACCGTTCCAGTTTTAATGTCTTTTTATTATC
>Ga0172381_10004267_pt1 | contig 14827 bp, 15 predicted proteins | sample Leawel6488metaG_FD_119754 | JGI IMG/M metagenome (GOLD analysis project Ga0172381, IMG submission 119754) | Leachate microbial communities from a municipal landfill in Southern Ontario, Canada - Leachate well 64-88 metaG | ecosystem: Engineered > Solid waste > Landfill > Unclassified | place...
ATTTCAAGATATTATGCGCTTGGGTAACGACATTGACCGTAAACTTCGTTCCATATTGCAACATCACCAAAATATTAATTACGTCTTTCTGGGTAGCCAGGAAGCGATGATGCGGGAAATTTTTGAAAAGAAAAAATCCCCCTTTTATCATTTCGGGCTTTTGTTTCCGCTTTCTAAAATTGATAAAGAACATTTTAAAACTTTTATTGTTACAGGAATAAACAATGTTTGCAATAATCCCGATACAATTGCCGATGAAATACTCAACTTTACCGAAGGGCATCCTTATTACACGCAACAGTTATCATACACCATCTGGAATATTTTAAACCAGAATAGTGGAAAGGTATATCCTGTTGAACAAGCCATCGCTGAAACCATTCAAACACATGATTTCGATTACGAGAGATTATGGGCAACATTTAATAATATGGATAAAAAAACAATGGTATCGCTATCACAGCGAAATACTAACATTCTAATTGGCCCTTTGTCAAAGACATCTAATAGTAGTCCTTCAAGTACCATTTTCAGCAGTTTAAAACGATTAATGCAAAATGGGTATATTTTAAAAACAGAAAAAGGCTATGAAGTTGATGATCCGTTTTTTCAACAATGGATCATTAATCGGAGAAATGTATAATATGACTTCCTTATCTGCTTCTAAACGAATAACGAAAAGTGAACAATGAATACTGAAATTTCACTGATTTATATGAATCAATGCTCCGTTAAAAACTCATGCGGCTAACCTCCCTATATTCAGGCACTCCTCATAGAGGCACCTGTATTTTTCGCAACTCAGGTCGAGAGCTAACTTTAAAAAAATAAAATCTGTGATAAGTTTCGCTTTTCATCCTTTTATCTTTTTACTTTTGTCTTTTATTTTAGTTAGATTACAACTGCTTGCAGATGAATGCATACACCGTAGTTTCTGACAGCGGCACTCTGCCTGAAGAAAGCTCCTTTTTCATTTCGGTGGGTCACTCCTTCCCGGCAGTATGCATCCGAACCTCCACCGAACGTCCCGAAGCGCTTGATAAAGCCTGTTTTATCCTTGCCGGCATTGACGAAAAATCCCTACTGCAGGCCGTTGACACAGCTATTCAGATGAACGCCAATGGAGATCAGGGCATTCCCGTTCCCGATTACATCGATGAAAATGTCAGCAACAAGGTGGTCAAGATCATCCAAAGCTATACAGGAGTGGTGAATAAGATGGTATGGAGAAAAACTGACAACTGACAACCAACAACCGACAACCATGAAATCCTACCAAGACCTCTCCATTTACCAGACAGCCTTTAGTTTGGCAAAAGAAGTTCATCTCTTATCATTCAAAATGCCGAAACATGAAATATACGAACTCGGCAGTCAGGTACGTCGGTCAGCACAAAGCATCAGGGCAAACATTGTAGAGGGTAATGGAAGAAGAAAATATAAAGCTGATTTTATAAAGTTTCTGGTTTATGCCGATGGTTCATTGCTCGAAACCGTATCGCACCTGAATATGATTGTTGAACTACACTCAATTGAAGGTATCTCAACCAGCATAGAAAAATACAACCAGTTAGGTAAACAATTGAATAAATTTATCCAATACGTTGAAACCAACTGGCGGACCTAACCGCCAACCAACACATTTCCAAAAAGCACTATATTTGGTGCATAATAGAAACAAAATGAATTACATTGAATTTATGAATAAGATGTATCCGTTGGCGTGTTTCAACGTTAACCAGGTGTATGCCTGGTATCCTGATTTCAATCGTAATAATTTTATAAGGTGGGGCATATAATAAGGTTTAGACAGGGGTTTTACACTTTTCTTGAATATAAGGGAAAGGCTGATTACCCATATTATTTTGCGAACAGAATATAGTGAAAAACTCTTCATTTGAAGATTGAAACCTGCAGCCTGAATTACTCAGCAATCACGAACACCCCAAAAAATAAACATTATCGTGCGTAAACCTGAAACCTGCAACTATTTTCACTGTTAACTAATTATGTATGTCCATTTCAGAAGTTAAACTTCTCAACCTCCCAAAAATCGAAGACCCTCGCGGCAATCTTACTGTTATTGAGCAGGAAAAGCATATCCCTTTCCAAATCAAAAGAGTTTATTGGATTTATGATGTACCCGGAGGACAAATACGGGGAGGCCATGCTTTTAAAGAACAACAGGAATTAGTAGTTGCACTTTCGGGAAGTTTTGATGTAGCGATTCATGATGGAAATAATGAAAAACGATACCACTTGAACCGTTCTTATTTTGGGCTTTTTATACCTAACGGACTTTGGCGTTTTATGGATAATTTTAGTACCAACTCAGTAGCCTTAGTGCTTTCTTCAACGCCTTATAATGAAGATGATTATATTATGGAATTCTCTGATTTTATAGAATTTAAGAAAAATGAAAAGTAATATATATCAATGTGGTATAGTAGAATTACCCAAAATACATAATCGGGCAGGGAATATTACTGCAATAGAGAATCATATTCATGCGCCTTTTGATATAAAGCGGATTTATTATTTATATGACGTACCAGGAGGTGAGGACAGAGGCGGACATGCCCATAAAGATTTACAACAATTCGTCATTGCTGTTAGCGGGGCATTTGATGTAAAGGTTGATGATGGTGTAAATAAAAAAGTGATACATTTGGATCGCCCTTACATTGGATTACATATTATTCCAGGCATTTGGCGTGAATTATCTAATTTTTCCTCAGGAGCAATTTGTTTAGTGCTGGCTTCAGAAGTGTATTACGAAGAAGATTATATAAGAGATTATAATTATTTCATTACATGGAAATTATCGAAGTAACTGCAGAAATATTTTCAAATATTATTCGGGAGCCTTATCATGTTTTTTAGTAGTGTGTTTGCCGAACTGAATAAATACAAAGTAGATATGAGCAGATTGCTACCGTCAAATTTTGAAGGTGATAGATATGGTCTTCATTTCCGTTTAGTGAATGAAGGTGATGCTGGATTTATCTTTCAATTGAGATCTAATAAAACACTTTCCAAATATATCCACGACATAAAAGGTGACGTTAATAATCAGCGTGAATGGATAAAAAAGTATAAACAAAGAGAAGAAGACGGCACAGACTACTATTTTATTTTCTTCAAAAATGATATACCTGTGGGTCTAAACAGAATATATAGTATTCACGATAAAACATACACAAGTGGCAGTTGGGTGATGGCATCTGGTTCCAGTATTGATACAGTAATGGCGATTCCTATAATAATTAGGGAAATCGCCTTTGACACTCTCGGAATGGATTTCGAAGATAATTACGATGCGTGTCATGTTGATAATAAAAAGGTTATCAAGTTTAATCTGAAATTTGGTTGTAAAATCTATAAACATTTTCAAGATGTTAAAGGGGAATATGTGGCAATGTCTTTAACAAAGGAAGACTTCGAATCAAACAAACCTAATCTCTTGAAATTAATCGGTTATTAATATGAGGATAGCATTTATTTTTCCTGGTCAAGGCTGTCAGAAAGAGGGAATGGGTAAAGATCTTTATGATCATTTTCCGAAAGCAACAGAACTATTTGAGAGAGCAAATGACTTCCTTGGACGAAAAATCACGGACGTGATGTTTTTCGGTAAAGAGGAAGATTTGATGGAAACAAAAAATACACAACCATCTGTTTTTGTGTATGAATGCGTACTGGCAATGTGTCAAGATGATATCAAACCTGATGTAGTTGCTGGACATTCATTAGGTGAATTTGCCGCATTGGTTATAAATAAAACCATCAATTTTGAAGATGGTTTGAATTTGGTTTTGAGCCGAGCACTTATTGGACAGAAGGCTTGTGAAAAACATTCCACTGGGATGGGAGCAGTCATTGGACTCTCTGACGAATATATCGCAAAACGCATCAAGGAAATCTGGGATGAGAGTGGTGAACCTATTTATTTTGCCAACTATAACGGTCTTGGCCAAGTGGTTATCTCGGGCTCTCGAAAGGGAATTCGCTTGGCTTGCAAGGCATTTATGAATGAAGGGGCAAAGAAGGCCGTTCCTCTGGCTATTGGAGGCAGTTTCCATACGCCATATATGGATGAGGCTCGTGAAAAATTAGGAGAAATTATTAAAGCTACTAAATTCAATATGCCAACAATTCCAATATATCAGTGTGTTGATGCACTTCCTCACACAGACCCGGAGGAGATTAAGCACAACCTCATTCAGCATATCACACATCCTGTACTTTGGGCAGATATGACACATAATATGGCAAAAGATGGTGTAACTGAGTTCTATGAAGTTGGAACCGATGATACATTAGAAAAGATTGTTCGTCGTATGTGTCCTGATCTTCACCAACAATCACTGCTAGATGTGTCTACTTATGTAGGTAAAGTGAAGAACTATAAAGTTGTAAAAGAATAAGTTACTACTATTTATTATTAATATAAAAATCAATCAATTATGACACTAGAAGAATTTGTAAATAAATTTGCAGAGGAGTTCGACGAAACTCCAGTGGGGCAGTTTGCAGCTGACACAAAGTATAAAAGTCTTGATGAGTGGGGCTCACTTATCGCTCTTTCAATCATTGCTATGGTTGATGAAGAGTTTGAGAAGAGAATCACAGGTGCTGACCTCCGTGGCAGCGAAACCGTTGAGGATTTGTATAATCTTGTAATGTCCAAGTAATGGGTTATAATCCATTCTCCCTTGAAGGGAAAACAATACTCGTAACGGGTGCTTCTTCCGGTATCGGAAGAGGCATCGCCGTTGAGTGTTCGAAGATGGGGGCCAAGTTGGTGATAAATGGTAGAAACTCTGGACGTTTGGAACAAACTCTTGGAATGCTTGAAGGTGAAGGCCATCAGGCTATTCAAGCTGATTTGTCGAAACAGGAGGATATTGACATTTTGGTTGAGCAATGTCCAGCCATTAATGGCATTGTCCACAGTGCCGGTATTCCTAAGATTTGTAGTGTTAAACATATTGACAGGGCTTTATTAGAAGAGATTGTCAATACTAATGAGTTGGCTCCTATTCTGCTTACTTCGGCATTACTTCGTAAAAAGAAACTCCAGAAGAAATCATCGATTGTTTTTATTGCCTCAATGTCAGGCGTTTTCATTGCCAATACCGGTGAAGCTCCATATGATGCTACTAAAGGTGCCTTGGCAGGTTTCACCAAGAGCGCAGCCCTTGAACTGGCGGCACAGGGAACACGTGTTAATACTATCTGCCCTGGTCTTGTGCCGACAAATATTCTGACTCTTTCCAATGAGGTTTTTTCTGAAGAGCAACTGAAAGAGACTATGTATGTACGTTATCCACTGAAGCGGGTGGGTACACCTGAAGATATTTCCTATGGTGTTATCTATCTGCTATCAGATGCATCAAGTTGGGTTACAGGTATAAATTTATTGATAGACGGTGGCTATTGCCTTGCATAATACATAATTTATGGCATTATTAAAATTTGAAAATATAGGTATCCGTACAGTCAGCGCAACGGTCCCCCGTAGGATTGTGAAAACCAGTTCTTTGACTAAATACTATTCAGAAGATGAAATAGATAAATTTATCAGTGCAACCGGGGTAGAGGAACGCCGTTTTATTGATCCAGATAAATGTGCTTCAGATCTCTGTTATATGTCTGCCTGTCAGATATTCGATGAGACGGACATTAAAAGAGAAGATATTGATGCATTGTTTTTTATTAGTCAGACTCCTGATTACAAGATTCCTGGTTCTTCCATTATTCTTCAGAATAAACTTGGATTAAGTAAAGATACAATTGTATATGATATCAATATGTCCTGTTCCGGTTTTATCCATGGATTATTGATGGCATACTGTTTCTTACAGCATTCTGGTATCAACAACATTATGGTGATGGTTGGAGATACTCTTTCCAAGATGATTTCACTTCAAGACAAAGGTACAGGTAAATTGCTTGGTGATGCTGGTACAGTTGCTGTCATCAGCAAAGGTGAACAATATGGAGAAAGTTTTTTCTCAATGTGCACTGAAGGTGACAATATTGATTCAGTTATTGTGAAAGGTGGTGGTGCTAGAATCCCAAGTTCATTTGAGACTTTGAAAATGCAGGAGTGGGAAGATGGTAGCATAAGAAATTTGGAGCAGATCATAATGGTAGGTGATGATGTTTTTAGTTTTGCGATTTCTGTTCTTCCTAGGGACATAAAGAAACTACTTGAGTTTGCTGGTAAATCCATTGACGATGTAGATAAATATGCTTTCCATCAGGCTAATAATTTTATGTCAAATTATGTGGCTAGGAAAGTGAAGGCTAACCCTGATAAGATCCTCCGTTCAATTCAGAAGTATGGTAATACTGCTGGCACTTCCATCCCTTTATGCTTAGTAGAAAACAGAGACAGAATTTCGTTAAACGACAGCATACTTATGAATGCTATCGGTGCAGGATTTGCATATGGAACAATCCTGTTGAATATTGCAGATTGTAAGATATTGAAAATTAAAGAATTATAAATGAAAGTATTTATTAAAGATATTGCCTATCATCTGCCAGAGACTATTCTTACCAATGAGATGATTGCTAAAGAATTTCCCGAGTGGACTGTGGAGAAGATTGAAAATAAAATAGGCATAAGGCAGAGACATGTTGTTGCTGATGGTGAAACGGCCAGTGATTTGGCAATTTGCGCTGCTGAGAGACTATTTGCTGAAAACAAATGTGACAGGAATGATATTGACTATATAATATTTGTTACTCAAAGTCCAGATTACCATCTACCTACAACTGCGTGCCTTATCCAGACAAAACTTGGCTTGTCAAATCGTATTACAACAATTGACGTGAATTTGGGTTGTAATGGTTTCATTGTCGGATTGTCCCTTGCTAAGGCGGTAGTAATAGCAGGTCAGGCAAAAAAAGTGCTGCTACTTACGGGTGAAACATATTCAAAGTATTTGCACAAATCTGATAAAGGTAATCGCACAATTTTTGGTGATGGTGCGGCAGCTACGCTTGTATCAACAGAAGGCATTGCGGAGATATGTGAATTCGTAATTGGAACTGATGGAACAGGGGCGGAAAACTTGATTGTCAAGACAGGTTGTGCCCGTCATCCAGAACCGGCCTGTGACTTAATGTTCGACGATTTTAATAATCCTCTTTCATCTGATTATCTGTACATGGATGGACCAGCCATCTTGAATTATTCTTTGGATAGCATTCCTCAATTGGTCGAAGATGTTTTGGCAAAGAACAATGTAAAGATAGAAGACATAGACCTACATGTTTATCATCAGGCCAATATATTTCTCGCTAATCTTGAACGCAGGAAACTTAAAATCCCTCAAGAACGGTATTATTGTAATATAGAGAATGTTGGTAATACTGTATCTTCAACTATCCCTATTGCCTTGCGAATGGCCCTTGATGATGGAAAGTTGCATTCTGGTATGAAAGTGCTATCCGTTGCCCAAGGTCTTGGTTATACTTGGGGTGGAATGGTCTTGCTTTTCTGATGCTTAAAGTTAAAAGTTTCATCAATGAATTGATGTTATCCAACTGCTATATTGTTTGGGATGATGTAGCATTACGGTGTATTGTTATAGATCCAGCAAGTGAGAAATCAACACGGGAAATCGGTTTCATTGATGCTCATAAAGCTCAAGTTGATTATATAATAATGACACATGAGCATACCGACCATACTTGGGGCGTCAATTCTCTGCTTCAAAAGTATTCGACGGCAAAGGTCATTTGTTCTCAAGCGTGCAAAGATAATTTGTCATCTGCTGGTGATATGTATTTTCAACTCTATTACGAGCGTATGAATTACCACTATGAAGTCGCAAGAGTTGACCTCACAGTTGAGGAGCTTGGTGATAAGCTTGAATGGTTAGAATATATTATTCGCTTTATTGATACACCTGGTCATAGTATGGGTTCTATCTGTATTGATATTGATGGGATTCTCTTTACAGGTGACACTATTATGCAAACCAAACCTTACATTAATAAACGTAATGGTAGTAAAGAATTATATAATAAGAGTGTACAAATGGTATTAACTATGTTTGACGATGATTGTCTTATACATCCTGGACATGGAAAAGTGTTTTATTTAAAAGAATTAATACAATGATACCTTTCCTTTCATTAAAAGACGTAACTGCTCTTCATGAAGCAGAAATTAATAAAGTCGTAACACGAGTTGTAAACAACGGTTGGTACCTTCAGGGTAAAGAGAATGAACGTTTTGAGGAGAACTACTCCAAGTTCATCGGAACCAAATATACTGTAGGCTGTGCCAATGGTCTTGATGCTCTTATATGGATCTTCCGTGCATACATTGAGATGGGCGTTATGCAGCCAGGTGATGAAGTGATTGTTCCTGCAAACACTTATATAGCCACTATACTTGCCATTACGGAGAATGGTCTGAAGCCAATTTTCTGTGAGCCTAAACTCAATACCCTTGAGATTGATGATGACCTGATTGATGACCTCATCACTCCTAAGACCAAAGCCATTGTAATTGTCCACCTATATGGCCGTATTGCCTATACGGAGAAGATAAGGCAACTCTGTAAAAAATACCATTTGAAATTGGTGGAAGACAATGCGCAGGCTCATGGTTGTTTATATAGCGATGGACGTATGACAGGTTCTATCGGAGATGCTGCTGGACATAGTTTTTACCCGGGAAAGAATCTTGGGGCCTTAGGTGATGGTGGTGCTGTTACTACAAACGATGCTGATCTTGTATCGGCTGTTCGTGCACTTGCAAATTATGGTAGCCAGAAGAAGTACGTTTTCAAATACACCGGTAGAAATAGCCGATTGGATGAAATTCAAGCTGCTGTTCTTGATGTAAAGTTGAAGTATCTCGTAGAGGACAATGCAAATCGTAAGGAGGTTGCTAAGTACTATATCGAGCATCTGCATAATCCAGTTGTATCGCTTCCTGACACACTACCATACGAGAGCAATGTATTCCACCTTTTCCCAATTCTTGTTGGTGAAAGCAAACGTGATGCACTCCATGAATATTTGGAGCAGAATGGTATAGGCACTGTCATTCACTATCCAGTTGCACCACACAAACAGGAATGCTACAGGGAGTGGAATGAAATGAATCTGCCTATCACAGAGCAGATTGCGGATGAGGAGTTGAGTCTGCCTATTGGACCAACTATTACGATTGAGGAAGTTAGACAGGTTGTTGAGTTGATTAATATGTTCTAGGATTTGGCAGAAGAAGTTCAAAATACAGAGCAAAGGTCGTCTTATAGAAGTATCTTTAAGGCGACCTCTCTTTTTGGTGGAGTTCAAATCTTCAACATAATAATAAATGTAATACGGTCAAAGTTTATAGCAGTTATTCTGGGGCCTAATGGTATGGGTATATCAGGGCTTATCAGTTCTACAGTAAATCTGATTTCTGAACTATCGAATTGTGGACTAAATAAGAGTGCTATACGCAATATTGCAGAGGCAAATTCCACTGGTGATACAAAAAAAATCGCAGGTGTTGTTCAATCTTTACAGTACGTCATTTGGATAACTGGTATAATTGGTACAATTATTTGCGCATTATTTGCACCAATGTGGAGTAAATTGACATTCGGAAATACTGATTATACTTACGCCTTTATAATACTCTCAATTTCTGTTCTTTTGCTACAATTAACCAATGGTAAAAATGCCCTTCTTCAAGGTTTACAGAAATATAAGTATTTAGCTGTAGCAAATATCTTGGGATCTTCTATTGGCTTAATAATTACTGTACCTCTATATTATATCTGGGGGATAAATGCCATTGTGCCTGTTCTACTATTAAGCTATGTTACTTCGTTTTTATGTGCCTTATATTATTTTCGTAAGGTGCACCTTGATAAGATAGAGCAAAATAAAACAGATAGAAGGGAGATCGCATCTAATATGATTAAGCTTGGTATAGCACTGAGCGTTCAGAGCTTGTTGTCATTATTGTCTTCATATGTAATAAGAATTTTTATTAGCAATACAGGTGGAATAAGCGAAGTTGGATTATATAATGCAGGATTTGCGATTATTAACACTTATGTAGGTTTGATTTTTACGGCAATGGCGCAAGACTACTACCCCAGACTGAGTAATGTGAAAAACAATCATACTCTATTTGAAAGCACTATTAATAATCAAACGGAGGTTGCTGTTCTTCTTTTAGCTCCAATGATTGTATGTTTTGTGGTTTTTATAGATCCTATAATAATTTTACTCTATTCTGATCGTTTTACGCCAATTAGTGGAATGATATATTGGTGCATGTCTGGTATGATTCTTAAAGCTATGGCATGGGCAAAATCGTATGCTTTAATTGCGCAGGGAGATATTAAATCATTTACCAAATGTGAATTTAGTGTTATTGCCTATGGGTTTGTATTAAACTTTCTTGGGTATTATTTTTTAGGTCTTACAGGAATTGGAGCTTCATTTCTTGTTATTTATATAATATATCTAATACATCTATCTATTGTTGTAAAAAAGAAATATAGCTACAGAATTTCTTTTCAAATATGGAAATTGATATTTATTATTAGTTTGCCGGTTTTGTTATCTTTTATTATAAAGCTATTGGACAAAGGTATTGTGATAAATTATATCTTAGGTTCTGTCATATTTGTTAGTTCAGTAGTAATCTCATTATATGAGTTAAATAAAAGGCTTGGAATAAGTAATATGATAAAAGGTAAATTTCACCACAAATAAATTGATTATGGCAAAAGTTGGTAAACATGATATAGGGTGCATTCTAATTGCGTTTCTATTAATTTTGTTTATGATGCCTTATTGGGTTTGGGGGGTTAATGTGTTGTTCTTTCGAATTCCGTTTTTGTTACTTTGTTATATGCACATTGGACTGGAATCGGTAAAGCAGAAACAATTATTAGCAGGTTTTATCGTATTGGCATCTTCCACTTTAATAATAAAAGGTAATAACATTTTTGGCTTGATAGATGGCTTGTGCATAGCTTTTATTATGTTTCTCCAAACAGATAGTTTGTCGAAGACATACTGGTATTTTACTAAGCTATTATCAATATTACTTGCAGGTTCATTAATAGTCTTGTTGTTAGTGATTCTGGGATTGCCTATTTCATCCAGGATTTTACCTCCTCTTAATGAGTTAAAGTCTGGTTTCTATATTTCATACCCCCTTCTTTTAGTGTATATAGAAAACGGTGATTCATTGCTGCGTTTTTGTGCTATGTTTGACGAGCCTGGAGTTGTTGGAACAATTTGCTCTATTATTCTGTTAATAGAAGGTTTTAATTTAAAAAAATTTAGCAATGTGGTATTTTTTATTTCGGGCATACTTTCCTTTTCCTTATTTTTCTATCTTGGAATATTAGTTTTCTTAATAATGAGAGTGGTTATTAGGAAGAATACAAAGACAGTTTTATATACTTTATTGGGTATTGTGGTTTTCTTTTTTGTCATCTCAAGCGTACCTATATTAAGGGATAGTATTGGCATAAGAATTCAATACAACAGTACAACTCATGAATTAAGGGGAGACAATCGTGCGTCAGAAGAACTGGTAGACTATATCGATGCTACGCGCGGATCGTCTCATTATTTCTTTGGATATTCCACAAAAGATGTGGTTTATTATTCTGGTAGTGCTGGCTATAGAAATGCCATTTTGAAATATGGAGTAGTATTCTTAGCATTCTATTTCTTGTTTATGCATACGTACATAAAAACATATTCAAAGCACAATAGAGTTCGCTATTTTTATTGTATTTCAATATTAATCTTGGTTATATATCAAAGGCCGGGGATTTTAGATCCAGTATATTTATTCCTATTTGCAAGCCTCTTTAGAATATGTTCTATAAACTTTAATGAATACTCGTATGAAAAAAACAACTCCAACATATAAAAGTCTTGTTTATTTATACGTTAGCAGCAAAAATATATTATTTGAATTATTTCTCGATGTGACACAAATAATTGAATGTTTATCAAGAAAATATGATTTATTAAACTTAATATTCAGAAAATGGATAAAAACCCTTAATAGTAGAGGCTTTGACTTTGTTGAAATTAAGAGCCATTTGGAGTATGCTACGGAAGCCAAATCAATATATAAAGTTTTAAATAAAGACAGAAGAGGAATATCTGTTGGGCAAGTTTTTTCAACTATCGAAGAACCACGGATAATAAATATTACGTTGCCGGATGTTTGTTTATATTTACACAATGATGTGTTAATACATTCACAAAATGACGAAATCCTTGATACGAGCCTCCATACAATTATTAATGACTTTGATAAAGTCATTGAACGTGATAGTAATTTCAAAAACAATACTGGAGTAGTAATTATACAGAAGGGATCAAAGGCACTTGTAAACATACCTAAGAAAACACCCACAAAGATATCGTCTGGAATTATGATTGTAAATAACTTCTCTAACAATTATTATCATGCAATATATGAAGTATTTATAAGATTTGAATTCATTAATATACTTAAAACCATACCTAAAGAAATCCCTTTACTGGTTGATCAAATAATAAGAGACATCCCTCAATTGTATGAAATATTTCGTATTGCAAATACTACAGAAAGAAATGTAATGTGGATAGAAAAAGATCAATTCTATCATATTGAACAGTTATATTATATTTCACAGATAAACATTATTCCTCCTGTAGCAAAAAATATTAATAATGTAGGTTTGTCCGACTTTGGTTATGATTATGAAATGATTCTAAGTTTTACAAACAAATTACTACTGAATCAAGATGAAAGCGGTTCTTATCCTCAGAAAATTTTCCTATCTAGGAAAGGACATGCTAGGGCTTATAATGAAGAGGAATTATTGCCTATTATTAAAAGCCATGGATTTACAATAGTGCAAACAGAAAAATACTCCTTTGCACAACAAATGAAGATGTTTAATAATGCCGAAATAATTGTAGGTCCAACAGGAGCAGCTATTACAAATACAATTTTTTGTAAATCATCGGCAAAGATTGTTTGTTTTACTGTCGGAGATGAAAATCTTCCAATATTTCCAACAGGTGCTTATATAAAGGGTGCGCTAATGGTTTATCTTAAAGGAACACCATGTGGAAAATATTCGCAATATGCATACACAATAGATCCTATTGCATTAAATGACATGTTAATAGAATTTAGTAAATTATGAGACAATTAAGAAGGAGGACCATCAAATCTGCATACTACAAAATTAAGTGTTTAGTTCAGCGCGATTATCGGAATGGTAATTATGAAGGATGCTTAAATAACTTGACAATAGCAGCAAAATATGCCTATCAGTTTAACTGGATGTTTCGTGATAATGATCTTGAAGATATTTTAGAAGGAATATCCTTATCAATATTAAGCAAATATAAACCTGTCACCCCAAGAAAAAAAAGCTGGGTATTTTATGACTCCTTTGGTAAAGATAATTGTGTACTGACTGAACAATATCTTAAGGCTATACTTTTATGCGATGTTGATTTGTTCTATATTACAGAGAATTGTTCAATAAGCAAAAATTCTAGAATCTGGAGATTATTATCACAAAACAAGCATGTTCAAGTTAAAATTGTTGATAACGCCCTCCCCTTATCTTCACGACTGAATGAATTATATGACGATATTATATCTAAAAATCCAGAAAAGATATTCATACAAATAAGACCATGGTCGGCATTTGCTGTTGTATTATTTCATGCTTTCTCCAAAGTTCCAAGATACTATTTAAATATAAATGATCATTCTTTCTGGTTAGGGGTTAAATGTACAGACTATTCTATTGAGTTTAGAGAACGAGGCTGTAAGCTGTCAATAGAAAAAAGAGGTATAAAGGAAGATAGAATAATATATCTGCCATATTATCCGATAATAGCGAAAGATAATAATTTGGATGAAATACCTAAATATGATACTGGCAAGATTGTTATTTTCTCAGGTGGAAGTCCGTACAAAACCATTGATAATGAGTATACCTATTTCAAAATAATCGATGGCATATTATCAGAAAATAGAAATGCTATTTTATTATTTGCAGGTGATGGAGATTTAAGGCCTATTAGAAAGTTCATCAGGAGTAAGAGGTATCAGCAAAGAGTATTATTAATCGGTCGAAGAAAGAATATAACGCATATCTTTGAATTATGTGACATTTATTTAAATACATATCCCCTTTCTGGAGGATTGATGTGTCAATATGCTGCAACATTGAGAAAACCAATTCTATCATTCTATCATAATGACAATAAATCGGAATCTATTGAACAGCTTATTTGTCACAAAAATTCGGTTGATATTACAAAAACAAGTATCCCATCTCTAATAAAGGAGGCTAATAAACTATGCTCTGATAAGAATTATAGGATAGCTGTTGGGGAATCATTAAATAATTCAATTTTTAAAGAAGATGATTTTAATAAAATCTTCAACAAAATATTTGTTAACGGAGAGGCTAATAATTTCAATATGGATTTTGATATTGATTACAATGAGGTTTTTAACCAATATATATCTATTGAGAGCATAATGAATGTTGCCGCTAAAAATCTTCTTAAATATTATGGATACAAGTCCATAATAATGTTCCCTGAAATAACAATTCCATTCATTCCACATGTGTTCCCATACTTGTTTTATGGAATAAAGTGCAGATTGTATAATCATAAACCCGATTAATTCATTAGAAACTTTTTCTTCAATAAAAACTTCGACTTTGGGGTGATCTGTTCAATTTTTTGGAACAATCCGTCAAAAAATGCCTTTCGCCGATCGTTTACAGACATCACCAACGTC
>Ga0172381_10004268_pt1 | contig 14826 bp, 13 predicted proteins | sample Leawel6488metaG_FD_119754 | JGI IMG/M metagenome (GOLD analysis project Ga0172381, IMG submission 119754) | Leachate microbial communities from a municipal landfill in Southern Ontario, Canada - Leachate well 64-88 metaG | ecosystem: Engineered > Solid waste > Landfill > Unclassified | place...
CCCGGGAATTATGGCTGAGGCCTTCGTTACGAGCATCGACCTGCCTGCCACCTCGCTCATAAGGAATTTACGTTTATTTCCCACGGTCTCAGGATCCACATGCTCAAAGCTTTTATTAAGTTTCAGCACTCCGTCAATATGCATACCGCCTTTATGGGCGAATGCGCTGTTACCTATATATGGCCTGTTGTTTTCGATCTGTGTATTTGATATCTCAGCGATCCTTCTCGTTAAGGAGAACAGGTGTAACAGATCGCCTTTGCACTCATACCCCGATTTTAATTTAAGATTCGGTATTATAACGGAAAGATCGGCATTGCCGCATCTTTCCCCGATCCCTGTGAATGTACCCTGCACCTGTGAAGCTCCTGCTTCCACAGCTAGCATGGAATTTGCCACCGCACAGCCTGAATCGTTATGGCAGTGTATCGATATCAACGCATCCGGAAATGCAGCTTTAACAATCTTGGTGATCCTGAAGACTTCATCCGGCATGGTCCCGCCGTTGGTATCGCATAATGCTATGACATCCACACCTGATTTAAGTGCGCATTCTATAACGCTCATGGCATAATCACTGTCTGAAATATATCCGTCAAAAAAATGTTCGGCATCGAATATGACATATTTCCCTTCTGACTTGAGATATCCGACAGTATCCCTTACTATGCCGGTGTTTTCCTCAAGAGTTATTCCCAGTATCCTGGTAACATGAAGATCCCATGTCTTTCCGAATATGACTACTGTATCAGTACCTGCTTCAAGAAGAGACTGTATGTTCGGATCATCCTTTGGAGCTACTCCCTTTCTGCATGTACTGCCAAATGCGCATAGCTTTGCATTTTTAAGTTTAAGATCTCTTACCTGCTTGAAAAAATCCATATCCTTGGGATTCGATCCTGGATTTCCCGCCTCTATATAGTCCACTCCGAACATATCAAGACTTTTTACTATATTTATTTTATCGTTTACAGAAAACGATATGCCTTCGCCCTGCGCTCCGTCACGGAGAGTGGAATCCAATATCTCTATACGGCGTTTTACCATAGTGATCTCCTCCTCAACGCATCTCAACGATCTTATTGATGCCGTTGACATATGCCATTATACTCGATTCTATTATATTTATGGACAATCCTCTTCCTGTAACTGTCAGATCAGAAGACTGCATCCTGACTGTCACTTCACCAAGCGCATCATTACCGTCTCCGACAGAGTGGATGGAATAGTTTAGAAGTTTCTCGCATATATTGTCTGTTATCTTATTTATAGCATTGTATGCGGCATTTATCGGCCCGTTTCCCAGCGATACTCTCTCGAAGACTTCGTTTCCCCTGCTTAACCTTACAACACACGTTGACGAAGCATCCTGTGATGTGTGCACATCATAATACTCCAGTTTATATGCTCCCGCGAATCTTTCCCTGTGGTTCACTATTGCTTCTAGGTCGCTGTCGCTTATATATTTCTTCTTGTCCGACAGTTCCTTGACTTCATTGCAGTATCCTGTAAGCTCATCCTCGGTAAATGCATAACCCATCTGCTTTAACCTGTCTGCTATCGCGTGTTTTCCCGAATGCTTGCCTATGACGAGCCTGTTTTCCGTTATCCCGAGATCCTCAGCATTCATTATCTCGTATGTCTCTCTTGCCTGGAGCACGCCATGCTGATGTATGCCTGCTTCATGTGCAAAGGCATTCGCACCGACTATAGGTTTATTTATCGCTATAGACTGTCCTATCACATTTGACACCATCCTGCTTGTTCTGCTTATCTGTTTGGTATCTATGCCGGTATATGCATTGAAAAGACTGCGCCTGGTACGTATGGCCATCACTATTTCTTCAAGAGCTGCATTCCCCGCTCTTTCCCCCAGACCGTTGACAGTGCATTCCACCTGAGTCGCGCCTGCACGTACTGCAGACAGCGAATTTGCTACAGCCATGCCAAGATCGTTATGACAGTGTACCGAAACTCCCACTTTATCCATGCCGTCAACATGATCGTACAGATATCTGACGCGTTCATACATTTCCTCAGGAAGGACATATCCCACGGTGTCAGGAATGTTGATGATTGTTGCACCTGCCCTGATAGCTGTATTAAAAGCTTTTACCAGAAAATCCGGATCGCTTCTCATTGCGTCTTCTGCTGAGAATTCCACATCAGAGCATAAAGCCTTTGAGTAACTGACTGCATTTTTTATACTTTCAAGCACTTCCTCCGGTTTCATCTTCAGCTTGTATTCCATATGTATGGGCGATGTTGCTATAAATGTATGTATGCGCGGTGCAACAGCTTCTTTTACAGCTTCATATGCACGGTCGATATCCTTTGCGTATGCTCTGCAAAGCGCGCATACCTGTGCATCCTTCACAATACCGGCTATCGCTTTTACCGAGGTAAAAGCACCTTCCGAACTTGCAGGGAAACCTGCCTCTATGCAGTCCACCTTAAGTATCTCAAGCTGTTTTGCTATCTCGATCTTTTCATCATTATTCATACTGCAGTGCGGAGCCTGTTCCCCGTCACGCAGCGTTGTGTCAAATATCCATATATGTCTTTCCATTATGTAACTATTGCTCCTTTATCGGCTGAGGATACGTTCCTTGCGTATCTTGCTATATATCCCTCAATATCGTCTCTGACCTTTACGGCCATGCTTTTCCTGCGTCTTTCAATCTCGTCACCGTCAACGAGAAGATCGAGTCGGTTATTAGGTATATCTATGGATATACTATCGCCTTCAAGAACATATGCTATAGGTCCTCCCTTTGCCGCTTCAGGTGAAATATGCCCTATTGCAGCCCCTCTTGTCGCGCCTGAAAATCTTCCGTCCGTTACAAGAGCCACTTCCTTATCAAGACCCATTCCCGCTATCGCCGAAGTAGGATTCAGCATTTCCCTCATCCCCGGCCCGCCTGAAGGTCCTTCATAACGTATCACCACGACATCACCGCTTTTGATCATTCCGGCATATATGGCTTTATTGGCATCCTCTTCACTGTCAAAGACTCTCGCAGGCCCTGTATGCACAAGCATGGAAGGATCCACAGCGCTTTGTTTCACTACGGCGCCAGAAGGGCAGAGCGAACCGTGCAGGATGGCTATTCCTCCGTATACGGAATACGGATCATCTATGGAACGTATGACATCGTTCCTCGTGATAGTAAAACGTTTTGCGTCCAGTTCCTCGCCTATTGACCTTCCTGTCACTGTCATTGCGGTCACGTCTATGAGATTCGATCTTTTAAGTTCATACAACACTTTATACACTCCGCCTGCTGCATCAAGATCCTGCATATGATGTTTCCCGGCAGGAGCAAGCTTACACAGATTTGGCGTCTTCCTGCTTATTTCATTGATAATATCCAGATCAAGCGTGACTTTTGCCTCATGCGCTATTGCCATAAGATGCAGCACCGAATTCGTGGAACACCCCAAGGCCATGTCTGCTGCCAAAGCATTTTGGAATGCCTTTTTTGTCATGACATCCCTTGGCCTTATATCCATCTTAAGGGTCTCCATTATCTGCATACCCGCAGTCTTTGCGAGCCTTATCCTTTTGGCATATACAGCCGGGATAGTACCGTTACCGCTCAAGGCCATTCCAATGGCTTCACATAAGCAGTTCATGGAATTCGCAGTGAACATACCTGAGCATGAACCGCAGCCGGGACAGCAGTTATCCTCTATGCGCAGCAGTTCACACTCATCTATCGTACCTTTTTTGTATGCACCTACGGCTTCAAAAGAACTGTTGAGATCAAGATCGCTTCTGCCGTCATTCAATGAAAGCATAGGTCCTCCGGATACGAATATTGCCGGTATATTGAGCCGTGCCGCAGCCATCAGCATGCCGGGGACTATCTTGTCGCAGTTAGGGACAAATACAAGGGCGTCAAATCTGTGAGCATATGCCATACATTCTATGGAGTCAGCTATAAGCTCTCTTGAAGATAATGAATATTTCATTCCCTCATGTCCCATCGCAAGACCATCACAGACAGCTATGACATTGAACTCAGCAGGCATACCGCCTGCTTCAAGCACACCATCTTTTACGGCACGGGCGATATCCTTCAAATGGATATGTCCCGGGACTATCTCATTGAATGAATTGACTACACCTATGAGAGGTCTGCTCATTTCGCTGTCGGTATAACCCATAGCTTTAAGTAAAGATCTTTGCGGTGATGCCTGCACGCCTTTTTTTATCCTGTCGCTGTTCATGTTTTTCCCTTTCTATTTGTGCCAGCTCATCTTGTTTCTAAGCTCAGCGCCTACCTTCTCGGAAAGATGCTCGCTCTGTATGCGTCTGGTTGCAAGGAATGAAGGACGGTTAGCCTGATTCTCAAGTATCCATTTTGTTGCAAATGTACCGTTTTGTATTTCTTTTAACACCTGTTTCATTTCCGCTTTGACCTGTGGCGTGATGAGCCTGTCGCCTGTGATATAATCACCATATTCAGCTGTATCGCTTATTGAGTAACGCATGAATGAGATACCCTGCTGCACTACGAGGTCTATAATGAGTTTCATCTCATGTATACACTCGAAATATGCGCTTTCTGGCTGATATCCTGCTTCTACAAGAGTATCAAATCCTGCTTTCATCAAAGCAGTGACGCCTCCGCAAAGGACGCATTGTTCTCCGAACAGATCAGTTTCGGTCTCTTCCTTGAATGTAGTCTCAAGTATTCCGGCTCTCGCTCCGCCTATACCTTTTGCATATGCGAGGGCAAGCTGTTTTGCATTACCTGTATAATCCTGATATACGGCTATAAGGTTCGGAACGCCTTTTCCTTCTTCAAACTGGCTTCTTACAGTATGCCCGGGGCCTTTTGGCGCTATCATTATAACGTCAACATCCTTTTTGGGTACGATCTGATTGAAATGGATATTGAATCCATGGGCGAATGCCAGCGCAGATCCTGCCTTCAAATTGTCAGCTATGTCTTTTTTATACAGTGCTGCCTGCTTTTCATCGTTTACCAGGATCATTGTGATGTCCGCATTTTTTACCGCATCTGCAGTCATCATTACCTTTAAGCCTGCTTCTTTTGCCTTTTCAGCTGATTTTGACCCTTCGTAAAGGCCGACTATGACATTGACTCCGCTATCCCTCAGATTGAGTGCATGCGCATGTCCCTGACTGCCGTAACCGATCACGGCTACCGTCTTGTTCTTTAACAGTGATAGGTCACAATCCTTTTCATAATACATTATTGCCATTTTTCTGCTCCTTTTAGTCTATTATTATTTATTCCAAAACGGTGTCTCCGGCTGAAAGAGGTATCACTCCCCTTTTTACCGCAAGAGCTCCGGCTCTGCACATCTCTATTATTCCGAACTCTTCTGCGAACCTTATGAAAGCATCAAGCTTTGATGATTCGCCTGTCATTTCCACGGTAAGGGAATCCGAATTGAAATCCACTATCTTGCCTCTGAATATATCTACAGATTCCACTATTTCGCTTCTGGTCTTTTTTGTTACTTTTATCTTGACCAGCATATGTTCCCGTATCACCGTATTTTCAGGAGGCAGTATCTCCACCTTTTTGACATCCTGCAGTTTCGCGAGCTGCTTTTCGACCTGATCCTTCATCTGGTCGTCTCCACTTGCTATTATGGTCATTCTGGAAAACCTGGGATCCTCTGTAACAGCGACATTGAGGCTGTCTATATTGTAGCTGCGCCTCGAAAACAATCCCGATATCCTGGTAAGGACGCCTGCATGGTTTGAAACCAATACGCCTAATATGAACTGCTCATTTTTCATATATCCACCTCCTCTACTTTATTACTATGTTTTCTATTGAACCACCCGGCGGTATCATGGGCAGGACTCTTTCATCTTTATCAATGACACAGTCGATCACGACCGGTCCCAAGGCCTGAAATGCTTTATCAAGAGCCAACGTAAGCTCTGTCATATTTTCCGCTCTGTATCCCTGTGCTCCGAAAGCTTCCGCTACCTTAACGAAATCCGTCTTCCTGTTCAATGTCGTCTGAGAATATCTCTTTTCATAAAACGCTGTCTGCCACTGTCTTACCATTCCCAAAACACCGTTATTGAATATGAGGATTACTAAAGGCAGTTCGTTTGACACTGCTGTTGCAAGTTCATTCAGATTCATGCCGAAACTGCCGTCGCCTGTAAACAGAACGGTCTTCTTTTTACCTGATGCAAAACACCCTCCGATGGCCGCACCCATTCCAAATCCCATCGTTCCCAACCCTCCTGAAGTCAGAAATGTTCTGGGCCTTTGGAATCTATAATACTGTGACACCCACATCTGATGCTGGCCCACGTCGGTAGCCACTACCGTGTTCTCACCCGTATACTCCATCACCTTTTCTATCATATCTTTTGGATGCATCTCATGATCTTTTACGAGCTGGCTGTTTTCTTCGGCACGCATGACTTTTATCTCATTCTGCCATTCATTGTGCGTCTGTTTTTTTAGCTTTTTAAGAAGCCTGCAAAGCACTGCTTTCACATCACCTATGAGCGCATGGTATGCGTGTATATTTTTATCTATCTCAGCGGGATCTATATCCAGATGCAGTATTTTCGCATTCTTCTGATATCTGGCCTTGTTTCCGGTAGCACGGTCACTGAACCGCACACCTATGGCGATAACAAGATCGCACTCGGAATTGGCTTTTATGGAGGCATATCTTCCATGCATGCCGGTCATTCCAAGACAGTACTTATTCTGTGCAGGTACGGCTGAAAGACCCATCATCGAAAAGCCTATCGGAGCATCTATACGTTTGGCAAGCTCTGCGACTTCCACGCCGGCTCCTGATATGACAGCACCGCCCCCACAGTATATGTATGGACGGGAAGAAGCGGAAATGATATCCACAGCCTTATCAATATCCGTATCCAAAGGTGCCTTAGCTTCCTTCTTCGGCGGTTTTTCTTTAATCATATATTCACACACTGATGTCTGTATATCCTTGGGTACATCTATAAGCACAGGTCCGGGACGACCGTTTGAAGCTATAAAAAAAGCTTCCCTTATAACATCGGCAAGCTCGTTAATATCCTTGACAATATAGTTATGCTTGGTTATGGGCATAGTGATACCGGTTATGTCGACTTCCTGAAAGCTGTCTTTACCTAACAGAGCCAGAGGGACGTTGCCTGTGATCGCTACCATGGGGGATGAATCGAGATATGCTGAAGCAATGCCCGTGACAAGATTCGTGGCGCCGGGACCTGATGTTGCTATAACGACACCGGGTTTTCCCGTCACTCTTGCATAACCGTCCGCAGCATGTGCCGCTCCCTGTTCATGCGCTGTTATGACATGCTTTATCCTGTCGGAATTCTTATACAGCTCGTCATAGATGTATAATACGGATCCGCCCGGATAACCGAATACTGTGTCGCACCCCTGTTCTATTAATGTCTCTATTATGATCTTCGTCCCTGTCGCTTTCATTTTTATCCTCCCATACGATATCAGATGATGTGTTGCGGATATAAAAAAATCCTGCAGTCTTCTTATACTGCAGGATCCTCATTTCTTTTTAATCTTCCGGTTTGCTATGCCGTTATTAGACTATATCGATTTGATTTACCTACAGCTTTACGTATAATCAGAACGCTAATGACGCCTACAAGCAACAAGACCAGTAGGTTCAGTATAAGGCTAATTATTACGATCATAGATAAATACGGCATTTTTTACTCCTTGAATTATTTTAACCCACCTTACCATGCACATATTCATTTGTCAACATATATTTTCATAAATATGCAAATTTCATATCAATAATATTCAGATTTTCAGAAATCGGGGTTATTTTCCTGCCTATGATCTGCTTTTTCGAATTATATTTTTCTGTCTCGGTCATTTTTGATACCTATATGATCTGCATGGATATATTGATTAGTGTTACTGTATATGATATAATACGAACATAAGTTCGTAGGGGGGATAAATGCATTTTAAAGAAGTAAAAGAAATTCTGCTTCCGAATAACGGTATGAACATATTCCGCGGATGTACGCATGGATGCATCTACTGCGACAGCAGAAGCAGGTGCTACCATATCGAACACGGATTCGAGGATATAGAAGTCAAGTCCAATGCCCCGCAGCTGCTGGAAGCCGCATTGTTAAGAAAAAGGGAGAAGTGCATGATATCAACAGGTTCCATGTGTGATCCGTACCTGCATGAGGAAATGCAGCTTGGCTATACACGCAAGTGCCTGGAGATAATCGAAAGATACGGATTCGGGCTTTCGATCCTGACAAAATCAAACAGGATACTGCGTGATCTCGATCTGCTTAAAGGCATAAATGCCAGATCCAAATGCTTAGTACAGATGACACTGACCACATATGATGAGGATCTGTGCAAAATACTGGAACCGAACGTCTCAACGACAAAAGAGCGCTTTGAAACACTGAAGATCATGCGCGATAACGGTATACCGACAATAGTCTGGTTCGATCCCCTGCTCCCGTATATAAACGACACGGAGGAAAATATGAGAGGTATCCTTGATCTGTGCATCAAAGCAAAAGTATATGGCATCCTTTGTTTCGGTATAGGTCTGACGCTTCGTGAAGGTAACCGGGAATATTTTTACAGTAAGCTCGATGAGTTTTTCCCGGGGCTTAAGGAAAAATATATAAGAAGATACGGATACAGTTATCAGGTGACGAGCGATAATAGCGATAAGCTTATGAAGATATTTCATGAGCTATGCCGGGCAAATAATATAGTAAGCAATAATAGTGAATTGTTTGCTTACATGCATAAATATAACACCGGCCTGTATGCTAAACAGCTGAGTTTCTTCTGATCATAGTTATTTTCCGTTTTGCAGATTCGCACACTTATCTTCATACATATTACGGTCTGCTCTGTTTATAAAACACTCGAATGTGTCATTTTTTTCTTCCTTCCATGCCGAACATCCCACACTGAATCTTATAGAATATGGAAGATCATGAGTTCCGTTAAAATCATCTGTGTTGTCACTGATCACGTTTATTAACGACATCACCGTATCATCCGGACCTATTTCATATAGTATCAGAAATTCGTCTCCGCCGTACCTTACAAGGAATTCATCTTTTGTACAGCTTTTCTTTAATATCTCTGCCGCCTGTACCAGAGCATTATCGCCTACTATATGCCCGTAATTATCATTTATATTTTTAAAGTTGTCTATATCAAGCAGCACGGCTATCAATGTTTTACCTTCCTGCAGCCTTTTCATCTTCCACATGAAGTACGCAATAAGCTGTCTTCGGTTATTCAAACCGGTAAGAAAATCCGTGAATATCTGACTGTTCTGTATTTCAATGAATATTATGAAAAAAGATCCGATCGAACATATCCAAACGAGGGATAAATACGGAACGAACATCTGTATCATTCCTCCTGTAACGGGGATAAGCGGGAATGTCATAAGCGCAAGATACATTTTTCTCTGACGAGGCATTGCTTTGGCATTACCTAATTTCATAATGAGCATCATTATAGTCAATATGAGATATGAATACGATAATATTATGGATAAAGCGAGCAGAGGACCTCTTTGATACACATTGTTTTCATCGATATAGAAAAACCATTTGGTAAAAATACTTACTAAAGATAACAGTACACCCATCGTAACTGGTATCAGGTAGATCATAAAATACTTCTTTACCCTGCATCTGTCATTATTGATCTTGTATTCGGTATACAGAAGCCATATGAAACTGATGCAGTGGCTCAGTATATAATAGGAAGCAGTACACAGGACATGCAGTGAGTAAGACAATAGGAACGACGTTCCGTTAAGAAGTGATATACCGGTATCAAATAAAAGCAGAAGAGTATTCGCGATCACAAGCATCCTGAAAAGCCGCTGATCAGCCATAAGCACATTGGAATGCCTTTTGTATGTATTGTACAAAATCAGAATAAGTATTGCCATTCCAAACAGATTCAATTCAAGATATGTTGCCGCCTGTATTGTCACTTCCACCTCTGCCCTGTTTTTTCGAGATTTATTATGACATAATTTTCTACATAATGCAAATATCCTGTTTTGTGTTGCCTCTTGCATCAACAGGTATAAATGTATTTGTTTTCCTGTCATAAAAGCTGCCTGTCAGATTTGCTGCAGAACAGCTGTGATTCGGTATGATCTCGATCTGTTCACCGATCATGAATTCGTCATCATTCTCGCATTTTATCAGCCCGACTTCCTCACTGAGCGATATCAGTTTTGCGTTACTATTCCCTTTAATATACCCATACCTGTCAATTGCGCTGTTACCGTGAGCGCCTTTGTCCAGACCGAGACATTTTGCGCCGGCATCACATATGAATGTATTTCTGCCGGGATGTGATATTATACCGGCAAGGACAGTAAGCGCACACTGATCTTCGGTCGCGATCCCCAGTTTCATCTGTATATAATCGTAAAACACATAATTTCCCGGATGAAAAATATTAATATGAGGGCTTTTGACTGCTTCGGACATAGTAGGCGTGCTTCCGCTTGTCACATATTCAACCGGCAGCCCATTTTCTACGAAACTTTCCTTTGCTCTTTTCATGTACTCTGCTTCCTCTAACGCTATCCTTGTGACATCATCTGCATTACCGGCGTAAACATGACCCGGATGAGTGGATATGCCTATAAGTTTCATATTCGATAATGATGATATGTATTTTCCAAGATCGGAGCAGTTTTCAGGCGAAAGACCGAAGCGGTGAAGCCCGCTGTCAATGATCACGGTCATATTGAAGTATTTACCCGAAACACGCGCACAATCATTGGCAATATCCGCGCATTCCTTTGAATCCGTACGTAATATTATGTTCGCTTTATCTGTAAGAGCGGCCAGTCTCATGATATTGACTTTAGAACTTACGGGATAAGCATACATGATATTTTTTGCACTGATACTGTAAGCCAGCTCGCATTCATCGATCGTACCGCATAAAAATCCATATGCGCCTGCTTTTAACTGCATTTTTGCGATGTAGGAGCTCTTATGCGTCTTCATCATGGGCATCAGCTTCTTTCCGTTTTTATCACAGAGCATCTGCATCCTGTTAATATTATTTTTAAGTTTCTCCTTGTCTATCAGGGTCAATGGTGTTCTAAGCATATTATCCGCCTTCATCATATTTTCTCGCTTCTTATCACAAAATCCAGACATTCCTTCATCGGCATGGGAAATGCGTTATAGTAACCCTGCGAATAATCCACACATAACTTGTTTATCATATCATACTGGAATGCAGTCTCGACTCCTTCAACTAACGCATATATTCCAAGTTCATGTATCAGTTTGACAGTTCTTTCCAGGATTATTGAACTCTTTACGTTATAGAAGCACTCCGCTAAAAGCGACCTGTCCAGTTTGATCGTTGTAAAAGGCAGTTTCATGACGCTGTCAATGTTTGAAAATCCGCTTCCGAAATCGTCCAATGTGAATCCCACTCCGAATTCCTGCAGTTTATGCATATTCTTTCTTACCGCATCATTCGATGTCACGACCATATATTCAGTCATCTCAAAAACAATGGCAGCCGGATCGATCCCATATTTGTTGATCGTTCTGATGACTTCCTTGGGAAATGTATTCTGAAGCATCTCCGTAGCGGATACATTTATGGATATATATTCCAGATATTCCTTTTCACCGATTTCATTTTCCTTGATGAACCTGCATACTTCATCAAGAACATATTCACCGATCTTCACTATCATACCGTTCTTTTCCGCCAAAGGTATCATTTCACTTGGCGCGATCTTACCTAATATCGGATGGGTGAACCTAAGCAACGCTTCAGCACTGGTGAATTTATTCTTTGTTACAGAGTAAACAGGCTGAAGATAGACTTCGAGCGTGTGCTTTTCCAGCGCTTCTTTCAAAGCTTCTTCAATACGGATCTCCCTGTAAAGATCAGCAATTGCAATAAACTCGGACTTTTTCGGGACCCCTTCCTTCTTTTTCCTGACCATAAGCACAAGTTCATGGAGAAGTATAAGCAGATCCTCCGCATTCCTTCTATGTACGATATCAGTGGAGTAGATCATCGAAACCGCGAAATATATCTCATTATTGTCGACTATCCAGGGTTTCTTAAGCCGATCAGCGAGCCTTACGACTCCGTCATCAAATGTTTTTCTTTTTTTTGGAACGATCAGAAAATGGCTTTTTGTGACCCTGAAGCAGTCAGATTTTTCCACGTTGGTTTTTATATACTTCACCATCTGGATTATGGCGCTGTTAACGTTTCTAAGGCCGAATGAATCGCAGAGCATGTCGAAATCGTCAATGGAGATGAATATCATGTTGCTCATTTTATGTGTGCTTATCCTTTGCCTCATAAAATACAGATATCCTTCATTATTCATCATTCCTGTCATTTCATCCCGAAGATTATCAGGATTCTGTAATGTAAGGTACATGGTGAAAACCGATAATGTAAGTGCGGTACCTGTGAGCAGGAGTTCCGGATTATAGAACTGCATGACCGCTGCAAAGCAAATGAAAAGTATGAGGCTCAAAAGAGAATACAACTGTGCTTTTGTAAGCTGCTTTCGGTAAATCGTCATCATAATCATCGATAAAGCAAAATAGAACACGCATGACAGGAAAAGACAGATATAACCGTTGCCTTTGATGTAGTTGAAATCACTGTCAAATCTGAAAAACCATCCGGTATACGGATTCAATAAAACAAGTAAAGAAAAAATAAAGTACGGGATCAATGATATGATTATCAGGATTGAATTTGATTTACTGAATACTCCGACTACGGAAAGGACATAAAGAAAAAACAAGGCTATAAGCGAGAGCTGCATAACATAAAACACTGTGTTCAATCCTACATTTATCCACAAGGGGATAGATCCCGCATAACTGATCGTATAGCTGCTTATCGTATCAATAAGGATATCCAGTATCCCCAATATGAAAAATAATGCGAAAAAATTATTCTGCGATATGTTCAGTTTGTTTTTACTGAAAAAATGGCAAGCGATAACGATCAAAAAAAACAATGAACATATATTAAAATCCATAATATACAGCACAGTATTACCATCCTTGCGTTTTTTATTATATCAGCATTCACTGCCATATCAAATATTATTCTGCTGATGTGTATAAACATAAAAAAGGATGGTATTTCTGCCATCCTTCATTATTGGATACAAAATACGTTTTATTTCAAAAGTCTGATCTTTCCGATAACAGGCAACTCCTTGGCTCTGCCCTTCACGGCATTTATTATACCTACCACTGTAAGATAAATAAGCACTACAGAAAATGCAAAGCTTATGATCCCGGCCAATATGAGAAGGAATATGGAATTACGGAATAATGTTGTAATCACTGAAATAAGAGCTGATACGACCACATCCAGTATCGCCAGTATCAGTCCCTGATTTGAATGATATCTGGTGAATTTGGAATTGGGGATGCATATAAGCGGTATCAGAACAAGCGGCCCCAAATATGCTACAACAGAGATCCTTTTGTACAGAGCTATGTCCTGTGGATCATATTCTGCCGTCGTATCTGTGGTATCGTTGATCTTATTGAATGTATCTTTAGCGCTTTCCTTTTTCACATAAGGATTAGCTACAAAAGGTGCCGCACCTACGACTGCACCGCATACAGCGCAGAACCTGACGCCAGGCTCGAGTTTTGCACCGCAATTCCTGCATATGCTTTCGTCTACTGATGATGCTCCGCAGGAAGGACAGAATTTTACACCTGCTCCCATGACAGCTCCGCATTTCTTGCATTTCATTTCACCTGTATCAGACGTACCGCCTGCAGGTGCCGGATTTTCTGCTGCCGCACCTGTATTGACTTCCACTGTTGATGTACCGCAACCCGGACAGAATTTTGCATTTTCCTCCAGTTCGTTGCCACATTGTTTACATTTCATAATGTGTTACCCCTCCTTAATACGATTATATATGTACAAAAACATAATAACATAAATAAACACATATACTCAATATCATTCAACAATTATTTGTAAATAATACCACCATATCAGGATCATCCTATCGGACTCATAAAGGCATCATTATCAGGGCGGATATACCACTTATTATTGATCTTGATCATATCTAGTTCGACCTCTGTTTCATCTATAAGACCATTACCTCTGACCGTGACTAAAATATTGAGAGTCATTACTTCCTTCACAGAGATCTTGGGTATTCCCCATATATCATACAGATTCTGTTTTACATCTTTTACATCTTCATCGTTTTTCCAGTATTCCTTTACCAGAATCGAATATCTTATCCTGAATCTTTCACCGTACCTCTGATCCATACTGTTATACACCCTGTTGAATTCGGTAATAAAATCTTCATAATCCAAAGACGCGACTGCTCCCCATCCCGTAAAGTTAACTATTGCCTGTTTTGGGAAAGCATCAAGGAAGGATCCGATATCATTTTTCTGCACGCCTCTGAAATACATATCCAGAGTATTTTCCACATTTCCTGATCCCGAAGTGATCGCAAGTACAACTGCGATCAGGATGATCACAACCACCGCCGTGGCTATTTTTGATTCTTTTTTTACAAATGGTTTCTTTAGAAAAGACAGGTTTATCTTAGCTGCAAGTTTCTGCCCGCATTCCTCGCAGTATCTTGAACCGAAACTATTCCTGCTACCGCAGTTTTTACAGATCTGCGCCATTGCATTTCCTTTCATGGTCATGGATATGATATATGCACATTCTATATTTATAAAGCTTCACAGTCAACATCAGACATTTTTTAAGCACACTTTTTTACTGTAATATCACGCTAAAC
>Ga0172381_10004269_pt1 | contig 14823 bp, 36 predicted proteins | sample Leawel6488metaG_FD_119754 | JGI IMG/M metagenome (GOLD analysis project Ga0172381, IMG submission 119754) | Leachate microbial communities from a municipal landfill in Southern Ontario, Canada - Leachate well 64-88 metaG | ecosystem: Engineered > Solid waste > Landfill > Unclassified | place...
TTATGGAGAAAGTTATGAAAAACACTGTAATGAATTATTTCAATAAGATACACGCGGTGATTACGTGGGGCTGTGTACTATATCCCACGTGGTGTTTGCGTGATTACGTGATTACGTGATTTGGTGAGGGCGTGTAATACACGCACCCCCCATATAAATTATAACTATAACTATAATTTTTTAATTTTAATTAGGAGGAAACAAAAATGGCAACAGCAAAACTTCAAGAATTAAAGGCGTGGATTTTTAGAGACAAGTTTATTACAATTGTAACAACCGACGGAACCATCATAAAGGGATATATGAAATATGCGATGAATAATTTTTATGTAATTAATGTCCCCATGACAGACGATGATGGTAATGTGTTTTTGAGGCAGATTTTTGTAAATCCTATTAACGTTTCTTCCATATCTGTAGATAAGGAAATTTTCTAATGGACGAACTGACAAAACGGATATACGACGCCAAGAAACAGTTTAGTAAATTTAGAGACAGGGACTTTAGGGAGTATCAGGTAGAGGCAATTAAATTTATCACAGAGGCTACCAAGAAGATTGTTGTGTGTTGCCTTCCCACGGGCGCGGGGAAAAGTTTAATAGGGGCTGTATCCGCCGAGGTGAATGGTGGGGGTATCTATATGGTACACTCCAAACCTCTCCAGGTTCAGCTACAAGGAGACTTTCCTGAATTGCCTATACTCTGGGGCCGTGGAAATTATAAATGCCTACAGAGCCAAGGAAGGGCATCCTGCGGGGAATGTACTCATACGCAATTGAGCCCGTGTGAGAATAAAGCCGGGAAGTGTGAATATGTGGTAGCCAAGAGGATAGCCAGGAATGCCCCTACTAAGATATTAAACTATGAGTATTGGATTACAGAGACTAATTACGTTGGGCAGTTTGCCGGGGAGTCTATGGTGGTTATAGACGAGGCTGACTCTCTTGAGGGAACCATGGCTAGATTCATTAACCTGGAGTTTAGTGAGGGGATGCTTAGGATGCTTGGGATTACTACGCCGAAGTATAAGACCACGACCAGCGAGCATAGCATTGATAACTGGAAGGACTGGGCAGATACTGCGGGGATGAAGGTTGAGAGGTTGATTGGAACCATGACGACTCAACTGTCGTGCGCTAATCCCGATCCTGAGATTATAGCCAGGAAGGAGAGACTGACTGGGATTAAAAGGAAATTGGATATGTTTGTTGAGTCGGTTGATAGTACGTGGTTGTATGACGAGAAGGAGTATGAGGGAAGGACTACCATATCCTTTAAACCTACCTGGATATCACCATATGTAGCTAATAAATATGTCTGGAGTAAGGCTGATAAGTTTGTACTAATGAGTGCTACGTTCCCGCCCATGCCGGTGTTGGCTAAAACGTTGGGGGTTAAGCTCGGTGATATTGTTTATAAGGAGTTTAAGAGTACCTTTGACCCGGATAATAGGCCTATTATACTTAATCCTGTGGCCAATATAACGTATAAGAGTGAGCCGAGGGAAATGGAGGCAGCTATTGGGGAGATTAAAAAGTTACTAGAGAAGCATAAAGGGGAGAAGGGGTTGATCCATACGGTTAGTTATAAATTGACCAAAGCCGTAATGGATATTGGAGATCCTCGGCTGGTAACTCACAATGGAAGTAATAAGATTGACGCTATAGAGGAGTTTAGGGAGAGCAAGGAACCGTTGGTTATGGTGAGCCCTAGTAGCGAGAGAGGGATTAGCCTGGATGGTGATATGTGCAGGTGGTGTGTATGGCTCAAAGCCCCGTTCCTTAGCCTTGGGGATAAGCTGGTGAGCGCTAGGATATATAAATCTACGTTGGGGAACCTGTGGTACAAGAGTAATGCCATAATGACCGTGGTGCAGGGCTGTGGTAGGCTTGTGAGGAGCAAGGAGGACTATGGGGTTGTGTACATACTAGATGCTCAGATAGTTAAACTATTGACTGAGAACCCCAGCATGGCTCCTTACTGGTGGAGGGAGGCTATTGTTTAACAATTTATAATTATTAAAAGGAGGAATTATGAATGTAGCATGGATTGAGAGACAGAAAGAAATTGAAGACAAGGGGTGTAAAGGAAGGGGCCAATCAGAAATTAAACGTTATCTTGGAGGAGAGGTGTTGTCAGCAACGCAAGCAATAAAAGCTAAATGTTACGACTGCATGGGATATTATGCAGATGGTAACGTGGATTGCGAAACGCCTACATGCCCGTTATATGGGTATATGCCTTATGGAAAAGGAGGGGCTCGTAAAAAAAGAGTATTAACAGATGATCAAAGAGCGGCCATTGGAGCAAGGTTTAAGTTGGCAAGAGAAAAGACATCTGCTCAGGTAGATTAATATGGCAATAATATGTCATTTGCTTATATAATGGCTTGAGCAAACGGAGGTGCATCTACCAAGGCGATAAACCATATGGGTTTGGGTAATGGAGGGTGATTATGTCACGTATTAAAGGTAGCAGGAATAAGCCAAGGCAAGAGGAGGGGGTAAGTACTAGTACTAGTACTACTAACGTTGAACTGGAACGTTGTAGCACGAACCCGGAGGGTGAGGTGCGGTCCCCCGAGCCTATACCCGAGCCTGTTGTAAAACATAGAGCAGAGAGCGTTGATAGACCAGCAGTGGGGATCGGGGTGGCAGGAGGGAGGCTCAGCCCTTCAAGTTGTCCTTTAAGGATGCCTGCTAAGTGTAAGATGTTTAAGGATTATTGCGATAACTGTGAGAATAGGGTTGGATGTGTGGCGTGGACATAACGTGGACATAATAGGAGGTGAATATGCTTGGAAAACGGAAACTTGCTATGTACCAGGGGATATTACAGGCGGTAGAGGTTGAGCGTGATCCAGAAATGGCATCTGAGATACTACTTGAGATTATATGTCAAGCGATATCTGAGACGGAGAGAAGGTTAAAGAAGCACATTAAGGTTGGTATAGAGACTATTGATATGTTTGGGGAAAAGGAGGGGTTATGTTAAATAAAGATTTAATTAAAAGACTAAGCGAATTCCCCGGTGATTTTGAAGTGAAATTTTGGACCGATTATGACGGCTGGCTTAATATTAATAAAGTTGATACAGATGGGATATTTACAAATATTATAGCTTTGGAGGAAAAGGAGGATAGTAATGGGTAGAACTAGAGATTTTATAGATAAGTTATTTAAAGAAGATAAGGTACCGTGTTTGGAGTTCACAGGTAAATGCCAGGACTGTCACGAACCGGTGTCAGTAATTATCTGGGCCAATGATCGTGATAATCCAGAGGGCACAGGTGGGATGATAGTCGGGCTCGATGATCTTGAGCCGCCCATGTTTAAGTGTAGTGAGTGCCTTGAGCGTGATGGTAACATGATATCATTCACGCGCCCAGAAGTATTCACCAGGGTATGCGGATATCTCAGGCCGGTGAAGGGGTTCAATCCTGGGAAGAAGGCTGAGTTTGTTGATAGGGTGTTTTATGACAATGATAAATCAATGGAGAAGGAGGAATAACTATGGGATTAGATAAAGATATGGTTGAGAGAGTTGCGGCAGAACACAAAGATGAGATAACTTGCTTACTGGGAACATTTAGAGCACAGACCATGGGAGAGAGTGTTAACGAGGAATATCTGGGCATCTTCTTCGACCCAGATACTTTAAACTGGCTCATGCATGGGGTATTTACTCATACCGATACCCTTGTGCCGTTTCACGTTTGGAGTTGGGGTAAAACCCCCAGGGCTACCATGGATGTATTTAATGTTGCTTATGGAGATAGGTTTGCCAATTCCCAGGCGAGTATAGAGAGGATTGTCAGACCAGAGAGTGAGGCTAATAGGAAACTTAGAATTGAGCAGCGTAGGCTAGGTGGTAACATGCTTGACCCCTGGGGGGGCTGATGGTCCGCTAGTTGGTGAGCAACCTGTTTATCTTGATGATATTGCTCCTGGGCATTTAGTAGTAGGGGACCCCCACCCCATCCATAATATGGTGTGGAATATTGACCAACCAGATAGGCATCCAGACGGTATAGGAGCCATTCATGTTAACCATGGTGGTAATAATGCTGATATGGTTGATCATGACATTAACCCCGAACTAGCTAATGATATCGTAGCTGGATGGCAGGCAAGGAGGCGTAATGCAGCAGATGGTAACTATGCCGCCCCTCGTCCAGATGGTATAGGCCAGGATGAGATAGTATAAATAGTACCTCAACCTATGGGCAGGGACTAATCCTCTCTGCCCAAACCCCTATAGTACTAGTACTAGTACTTCTACTGCTACAACGTACTGGTTACTGGTACCACTACAAGTACCACCTCTCCCACATCCCCACGCTTGTGTAAACACAACCCACACGGTCCCACGTTCTCCCTCTCACCATCCCAAATTACCTCGCCATAATGCTACGTTACAGCCCAACGTTAAACCATTACTTCAACTCCCTACACACCACCCACGCAATCACGTTTTTGGTACGAGGGTTTGGTATGAGCCGGGATTTTTTATTTTTTATTTTTTGTTTTTTGGGAGAGGGACACACATAGCTAGGTACTGCTATCGCAATCGCGGCCCGCGCGCTTCGGGGGCTTGGACGACACCGGGGTATGGTCCTGGCTATCCTGACTGGCAGTCATAAACTGACCCGAGCCTTTTCCTTAACTAGCAAGATCCGTGCCACGCAGGACTGGCCTCACTTTCCCGCGATTCGAGCCGCCCTACCAGATGGGCATCGGAGGCAGGCCGGTCACTGAGCACGGCTCTCCTGGGAGGTTGTATCATGGCACAGATCGTTGGTAGCAAAGTGGCGTCGAAAAGTGGGGCGGGTGATGGCCTTTATGCGGCGTTTTTGGCGAACCTGGATGGCGACCTGAAACTCGATTGCACTGGGAAGACCATCCCGAAGCACAAGGCCGGCTGGAAAGCCCGTGATGCCGAGAAAGATGCGGCCAAGGTGACTTTCGGGAAGCTCAAGGAGAACGAGAAGCAGGAAGTACGGGAGTTTCTCCAGCCGGCAATCGACGAATTCCTGGGCAAGAAGAAAGCTTTTAGGGACTTCCAGAGCCAGGAATCCACAATGGGTCGCAGAGGTGGACGCGGCTGGAGATAACACTCTGGCCGGGTAGTAGCAGGGGGGGCGAAAGCCTCCCCTTTTTTGTGCTTGATAATCAACTAGTTACAAGGCATGATGGTAACAAGCTGGAATTTGATGGTCAATGGGATGCGGAATGAGGGTTAAAGGGGCATTGAAGCCAAATTATGAGGGGTTATAAAGGGGAATTGGGAGGGTAAATATGTCTATAAGGGGAAGAGATGGAAAGTTTACACTTACTGGCAAATTCCATGAAGGTGATTATGTTAGGCACCGCAGCGGAATGAATGGATATATAACAGGTGAGATTGATGAAGATAATGAAATATTGGTTATGTTTGATGATGGGCATTTGAATGGAGCTGCTGAGGGGAACTTAACCTTAATTACTCCAGCCACTCCACAGTATATTATAGATAAACTTGTTTTGGTGATAATCAACTGGGAGGGTAAATAAATGAGCAACGATTACACGGTATTGCGAACATTCAAGCGTAGCAGGTGGAACCCCATGAGGTTTATCCTAGGCGACTGGTACACAATGCGGGTTAAGGTGCTGGATTTCAATGGCGTGGAGATGTTAAAGAGTCGGTAAATCTGTATTGGGTGGATGAGGTGATACTCTGATTATCCCTTCAGTAGGTGCGATAATTGCATTCCAATGCTCCACCCAATTTTACAATCATATTACAATGTTATAATCACACTGCAATACTAATAATTAATGAGGTATATTATGGCAAGGGACGAAATTGAGGTTGGTGATTTGGTAATGAATACAAATGTAGGGTTTGATAGGACCGGTGGTCCCGGTGTTGTGGTGGGAATAAATTATGGTTTAAGAAAGTCCGTTTCGATCAAGTGGCCCCAAATTGATCATATTTGTATAGATTATATAGGGCTTATTAGAATATACGAAAAACAAATAAATCATAAATATATAGATCAAATAGCTGAATTGATAGTTAAGCTCGGAGGTGAGGCCAATGGAGTTTAATATTGGTGATAGGGTTAAGGTTGTTCCGGGAGAAAAACTTTATGTCTGTGACGGGAAGAGAAGAAGTTTAAGCACAAATTGTGTATACACGATAAGTGGTAAGCATTTTGATGAATATTACTTAGCCGAAACACCATCACAATCTCATGGTGGATTGGGATATGGCTTTGGAGCTTTTAGATTCTACCGCGCAGAGGATTCGGTGAGTGAGGAAATTATATCACAATTAGCCGAGATAATAATGAGGTAAAATCATGGCAGATATAAATGAGATAATGTTAGCTGAGAAATGTGATGGTTGCTCACAGAATTACAGGCAGAAATGTAAATGTGCTTATTGTGGGAACATTGAAATAAGGGGTGGCGGGTGTTATTGTGAGTCAAAAAAGAAGTCCGGTAAGGATTGTATGGGATTTAAACAGTATAGGAAGATAAGCTTGATTGATGTAAGTAATGAGGTGGCTATATTAGCTGATATTATACAGAAACTGGCATAAATATAGGTGAATTATGAATTATGGGAAAAGACTTCAACTCCAGCCTGGAGATAAGTTAAAGTTTGTTGATATTGAGCGATTATATGGATATTTGCAGAATTCAATCCCAATACCACAGATATATATACATTTGCCTGTTACAGTTCATCTGGAATCTGCTTGGTTGAAAGTGCAAGTCCTATTAATAATGGAATAGGTATAGTGTGGAGAGCCTCAAGGTTTATTAAATATGAAGATCCAGTTATGGATAAATTCATAGATAATATAGCTGATTTGATTCAAAAACTAGCATAGTAACTATAATGGAGATTAACCATGAGAGATATGAGCGAGATGGGTGATGTGGTTGAGAAATGTGATAAGTGTCGCTTACGTAACGATAGCGTTGCATGCCGATGTTCCTATTGCGTACACGTAGAAATAATAAGAGAAACATGTATATGTAAATGCGGTGAACACGGTGTGGGTTTATGCCATTCATTTAACAAGTATATAGAAATAAAAAGAATTAACATCGACCATGAAGTTGCTCAATTAGCTAAAATCATACAAAAACTCTCTCGATAGGTGATGATATGAAAGAGAAAAAGATATGTATTAATTGTGTGGATATAGGGGATTGCCAATGCCTTGACTGTGATGATTTTGAAAGTTGTGAGGATTGCAAATTTGATGAAGATGATCTGGAATATTGTGAATTCTTTAATGCGGGGGATGTTAGTGAAGAGGAGCCCGTTAAAGTTAATCAGGAAGTCATAGATGGACTTGTGTCTATAATTGTTAATAATTAGATAAAAAGGAGGTTACTACGTATCGGAGGTAAAAACTCCATAGGCCATGTTATGTATCTGTGTGTAGGTATATAACATGTCTTATTGGTGCGTTTACTTTATAGGAGGAATTATGCCAAAACAAGAGATTTGTGACCAATGTGGTAATGAAAAGTGTTCATGCAGGAGATGTCGTGGAGAGAACAGAGGATATAGATGTGGGTTCACTGGTTGTTGGTTTACCCAAACCTTACCAGATGAAAAATGCAAGGCAAGTGGTTTGTTTAAAGGATTTATCCAAAAGGAATACGTAATACCACAAGATATTGTGGATAAACTGGCAAATATCATAACCCAAGGAGGTATGAAATGAGTAAGGCAAGAGCAGTTTGTTCGGGTGAGAGGGTATGTGGGCTGGTGAGGGAGGTCTGGGATGCTGCCAACCACAAGATGATTGAGGTGGCGGATAAAGAGCAGATGGCCAAATGTGTGGGGCATATCCCAAAGGGAGTGAGCGAAATGACCACGCACTGCGGACTAACAAGGACAAACGTGCATATCATCAGATAAGTAAAAAGGAGGAAGTAAATATGCAGTTTATACACGAATTTCCAAGAGGCGAGTGTGGTATGCACGATTCAATATCATTTAGAAGTAGCCTGGTTGATCAAAAGAAAAACACAGGTAACATAGTTGCTAAGGCACTTGAGGATGCTTGTAATGATGCAAATAATGAATCTGGACAGTATAGGATTGATGAAGACACTAAAAGCTGTTATGACCCAGGCATGGGAGAATTGTACGATAGAGCTTATTGTTTCTTCTCCATAGGGTTATATTCAAAAATCATGTTCTGTGAGGTCAAAAGGTCAGTCTCGTTGATGAAGGGGATTATAGAATCATTATAACCATATAACAAACCATAAAAGGAGATCACAATGAAACAGGCGCAGGGAAGAGTAATTGTCGGCCAATACGGATCATCTAGGTTAACCCAGCCTATCATCGGGCATATCGTGGCTGATGGGAGGAAGTGTGGGAAAGCGGTTGACATGCTCAAGGGTTTGGGTATGGAGATCAGGACAAGCGGTGATGCGTTTAGGGTGGTGGCGAAGAAGAAATAAATAGGGAGGTATTAAAAGTTTCATAGGTTGGATAGGTATATGATATCTATCCAGCTTATTGAGATTTTTAATAAAATACAACTAAGGAGAAACGGTCATGGAAAAGGAATCCGCTGTGAATATCGCCAGAGAAGTTGTAAAAGTTACCAAAACAAGTATCAAGGGACCATGTATGGGGTTATACAGATGCCCCGGACCACAATGCTATATGAGGCACGAGGTAATATCAAGACCATTGAGCAACAGGTCTTTGTCACGCGAATGTTCGCATTGTGGTAGGAACCTTATACTGTTATATGAGTATATAATAGTGGATGGGGAGAAGTTTATATTATGAAGAAACTTATCCTATTATGCCTGTTTATCTCCTCATGCGTTACAACCTCAACAACCCCGGTATGCAGGCACGTGGCTTTAATGTGTGGTACGGTAATGTTGGAGAAGTCAAGTAAAACGTATATAGCTACAGGGAAGGTTGTGGATATCCCTGGAACATACCACGCTCAGGCTATATCTGATGGCAAGTGGGTGCAATTTAGTAATGGGGACTGCATCTATGGCGATAGAGAAAATTTTCTTGTAGATAAAATGCAGGAGGTTGGAGAGTTTTTCTATGATAACTGGATAGCGCAATAACACCTTCCCGGACAAGTTGTGAGAAACATATGATGCTGGTGTAAAAGCACATTGTAGAATCAACCGCTGTCCGGGACATTGTAATAGGGATAAGCTAATGGAGTTTATCTATATTGGAATGTAAATAAGGAGGATTATATGATCCATTTTATAAAGGGGTTCAACAGGGTTTGGGAGGTAATTTTATCCCCCGGAACCATTGAGATGTATGGGGTTATTGTTGGAATGATATGTGTTATCATTATAATGTTTGCAATCGGGGCCGCTATTAGTATGATAAATGAGGCGCTTAAAAAACAACATAAATAGCAACTATAAGGAGGAGAAATGCCAGGAATTAAAATAAAGTGCAAAAAGTGCGGAGACATCATCCAATCAATGCACCGTCATGATTTTGTAAGATGCAAATGTGGAGCTATATTTATTGACGGTGGAAGTGATTATATAAGGATGGGATTCCCGTCTGGTGAGCCTGAGGATTGGATTGAAGAGATAAAAGAGTAATAATATCAATAATTTAGTCCGGTTCGTCTAATGGGGTTGTGGTAGAATCATTGCAATGTCTATCACTAGGACGCTAAGGCTCTCGCCTTGGAAATCTGTGTTCGACTCGCAGCCCGGACGCCAAAATTAAATTAAACCCTATCTTCAATCAATGTACGGTCAAGCTAATTGGTATAGCCACGATCTTTGTGTTCTCCCCAAATGCGTCAGTCCGAGACGAACGATAGATGGGCTTAAGGAGCAGACCACCTTATCCGGGAGTCATGTCCTTGGTAGGGTGGTTTTGCTCAAGTAGTTGAGTATATTAGATATATCATCTTTGTCCGGTTAGTTTAATGATTGTTGATAGTAGCTAGATTAACAATTAGAACGCCTTGACTCTCATCAGGGAGATTCAGGTAATCAATCCTGGCCCGGACGCCATATAATTTTGCTATAATAAATAAATATAATACATGGGGGAATCATGGAAACCTTTGAACTTGGTGATGTTGTAAGAATGAAACAAGATAGTAGATATTTGAGGGAATGTCACGGAGAAGATGGAACGGTTACTTCAGTAAATAGAGAGGATGATCCTGACCATGGATATAGAATTACGTGGCCATATGGAGGGCACTCATCTCTAGGGATTAGACATATATTTAAGGTCTGTAATAGTGAAATATTCAATAAATGCTCTGATTTACTCAGAGATATAATAATAAGGGAGGTACAAGATGAAAAATCTAGCCAAGAGACTCCATAGAGTTAAATGTGACATAAGGCTGTCCATCTGGGTCTGGTGGATTAATTTTAAAAGAAATGTGTGCTATTGGATATTCGGGGGATGATATGGAAGATTTATATATATGCTCTAAGGCTGATATTTGTACTGGTAAAAAGTGTAGTCACAGGGAGCCACATGCAGGTATCGGAAGCTGTAATGTTGGGGGTTGCTTACATTTTGGTGGTAATGTTGGGTCATGTAATAAATATCTTAATAAAGAAGATGGAGCACTTATCAATGATATAAGTAATTTACTGGTTAGTATTATAATCCACCATAAATAGGAGATACCATGAATTATAAGGAAAGGTTAAAGTTATACAATAGCTTATGCACTGAAGCCTGTGATCTCCTAAAGAAATATAACCCATGTAAAATATCAAATGGTAAATGTACGCGTGGATACTTCTGTTGCAAAGGATGCCAATATTTAAATGAAAGTACTAACAAGTGTAACGTTGATTCTCTATTATGCCTATTATGGCTGTGTGATGAAGCTACAAAAAACGTAGATCAATATTACCTGACAAAAGCAGAGTATATATTTACAGATGCATTATGCCAAGGACTGATAGTTATGCGTGGAAGCACAGCAGATGCTCTCAATACATCAAGAAATAGTATCGAATATCCCGTAGACGCTATGGTTAAAATGCCGTGGGGTTGGATATATAAAATTGAAATTCCCATTTGGAATATGGATGAGGAAGAGTAATTATAAATATGTCCCGGTCGTCTAATGCCACATACAAGCTCTGGTAATAGTGTAGATCAAAAGAATTATGCAACGTATCTTGTATTTAGGACGCTGAGCCACTCAGCCCAGTAATCTTGGTATGGCAAATCCAAGCCGGGACGCCAAATAATAGATAATGGAGGAATAATAATGTCATACTTATCAGAGCAAAGAGAATGGTTACAAGATATGAAACGGGGAGATAAGATTATCCTAGAAAGGAAAGCCAAAGATAATGAAAATGGTTGGCAAAACTCCTGGACTCGCCCCATGACAAGATACGTTGGACAAGAAGTAACTTTAGATAATCCAATGGACTCTGGTAGCGGTGGAATTCACATTATGGAAACATGGGAAGGCTTTCCGTTTTTTGTGTTCAAGAAACAATCTGAGATGAAATCCCTCAACCATATTATAGCATCTATGGCAGATTCTATAATTAAACTGGCATGATAAGGAGTTATTATGACAAAAGCTGAATTTATTACAATGGAACGTGACAGTGGAATTGAGATAGGTGACGAGGTTATTGTTCTAAAGAAATGCCATGATTATGAAAATAGTTGGGGGACATCATGGAATGAATCTTCAATGACTCCATGTATAGGGCAAATCCATACGGTAATTGGACACAGACCCGGCACCACCACAGGTTTTCAACTCGATACACAATTTTGGTTTCCATTTTTCGTACTTGAAAAAGTTAACAAGGTCGATAAGCGTGTGGTAAGCAGTTTTATAAAAAAGTTATCAGATATCATCATTAGTAACGGAGGTGATGATTGATGATGGATAATATTCAAGAGATAATTAAATATGTAAATGACAACCATGCCAAAATTCTTGATGATATAAAAGGAGCTAAGGTTATATCATATTTTTATATCTTGCCCTATAAATACATTGTTTTTCATTTTTCAAACGGTAAATGGATATTAGTATTATACGTAACAGGGGATAGTATTCTCGAAATATGGAAAGGTGATTTTGGAGATTCATTAAAAAGGGGCTCTGAAATGTGGAGATTAGCAGAATCAATGTACATTTTACCAGGACAAGAAATACCAAGAATAGGAGGCGTAGATGATTAGAGAGATTAATAAGAGATTGTTAACAAAATTACCTATTCCAAGTGGAGTGTTTGTTACTAAGATATTGCTTAAACAATCCGATCTTAACTGGAAAACAAACTATGTTATATTTTATCTATCAAATGGACAATACTTAATTTTAAAATGTGATAAAGAAGCACTTTGTTATGGTTATGGTAAAATATCTAATCCTTGCAAGGTTCGCACTAATTCACCATATGATTTTTTAAAGATTTTAATAAAGGAAAATATTATAAGTCAGGAAGAGTATAATAAACTATAGTAATATCTACCACTTAACCAAAGGAGATGAGAATGGACATCAAACACATGTTACAGGTATTTGGAGAAGAAGATGCGATTAAGGTGGTTCAAAAGGCGACAAGAGAGATGAGAGAGGCGGTAGTTGATAGACAGGTGGATGGTAAGCCTCTGTCAGAAAAGGCAAAACGGATTAAGGAACTGTGTGTGTCATATGGCCCTCCTGGTGTAAGAATGTCGGAGATTTGCTCAGAACTTTTGGGCGAGAACATCATGATCGAGAACACCAACAGGAAATTTCCCTATATAACGTTCTCGTGCATAAAGTTGAAGGAGAAAACCGGGAGCCATAACTATAATGTTGGTGATCCATTGTTTGTGTTCTTGTCTGAGACGGGGGATAGGATTACGGATAATGTAAGGTGCCTGAGAATGAATGGGTCCATAGGAAACTGGCTTCCCGCAACATTAAAAGCCATCACAATCCCCAGTGATGAGGAAATAGAGAGTATTGTGAGGAATGTGTTTGAAAATATTCCAACAGAAGGAGGTGAAAAGAAGAAGGAAGAGTTTTAATATCAGCGCGAAAGGGCCACACGATATTTCCATGACATCGTTGGTAAGATTAACCTCTAAAATGAAAGGAATAAAACTATGAGCAAGAATCTTTTGATCGGACAGATTTCCAAGACGGCACTTCTTTCCAAGGTTTACGCTGGCACGGATGCTTTCAAGCGCATTTACAATCAGGGTGTTCCGGTATCCGTGGCTGGTAAGGCCAAGGGGATCAGTGCCGATACCAAGGCGGCTATTGAGGCTTTGAAGAAGGCGGGTCTCGACACCATGGCGTCCGCTGTTGAGTTGGTCGCCAAGGATCTCTGTAAGACCTGCGATGTTTCGGCATCGTCTGCGCTGCCCACCGGTAAGGATCTGGAGAAGCAGTTCCTGACCTTCGTGCCCTTCGCCTGTGTGGTTCCGCTTCGCAACAGGAACAAGCATAAGTACGCGATTGGTGAGCCGGTGATCATGGTCATCGGTACCGAGGGTGCCAATACCGGTATGTACGGTATGGACAAGTATGGCTGTGTCGGCCAGACCGGGAACGAGCTTCCCAGGCTTCGTAAGTCCCTCCGTCCGGCTACCCGGTGGGAGATTGACAATCTTATCAACCAGCTTTATCGGTAGTTTTACAACTGGTAGATAGGAAGGAATGATTTTTAAATAACTACTGGGGGTTAGTGGTAGATAGTAAATTACTGCTGGCCCTCAGTAGATTTTAACTCAAAGGGGATTAAAGATGGCTATTGATATGAAGATAGTAGAGGAAATGGTTGCTGATTACAAGGCGGGAGTTAAGTTAACCCAGAAATTTCAAGAAAGCCTTGAAGGTAAGTTTGAGGCTGGTTCTCTTACAGAAGTGCAGGTAGCAATGGCAATCCATATGTTTAGGTTACTGGATAAAAGTATGGGTCAGGCCATTAAAACCATTGAGATTATATCAAAGATAGAGGAGTCGGGCCTCGATACCTCTAAAGTAAAAGAGATGAAGAAGTTTCTTGAAAAACACAGATCAGCACTTGATGATCATTTGGAATTGATTGATGGCAGTTATATCGTCCCGTTGAAAAACGATAATTCACATTCATATACGTTAAATAAGCCGGTTATGGTAAGTAACAGCGGTGGGCAAATTTGCAAAAGTCCTTCGGGGGCTGAAGGCAATTCTATAACTACAACCCGTGGGTATATCCGTCCGGCTACCAGCGTTGAGATCGCTACCTTTATAGCTTCAAAGTTCTGCAATAAGCTTATAAAAGAGCTTGGTGCTTCAGAGAAAAAGGAAGACTATCTCAAGGCTTTTGTTGAGGAATTGGCGTCTAAGTCTAAAAAATAATCCTACGGAGGGGTGCTATATCTATGAATGATACTCAGATGAAAATTATGAGTGCCACAGCTGAGTTTTTATACGAGGCTGGATTGTCGAGGAATTTCCTTAGGAAGTTTTTACTTCAGAGTTTTGAAGCTAAAGTATGGGTAAATAATGTTCTTGGGATATCAGAGGAGAATGATTATAGGGTAAATATCCCATGTGATTCTGGAGTTGCAGATGAGTTTAAGGAGTTTTTAAATACACTGTGTAATATTAAAGCAAGAGAAACTGGCACAACTTGGGAAGTTGCGGACGCAAAGACTCTTAAAAACAAAGGAAACTCGTTTAAAATCACAAGGTTGCTGACAAGGGAAGTGTATCAGAAATTGATAAAGCGTGAAAGTTTCAGAAGTATATTGGAAAAGACAAATATATTTGAGTGCTGTTGTGCTGATTGCTTGGATAATGAAGAA
>Ga0172381_10004270_pt1 | contig 14821 bp, 16 predicted proteins | sample Leawel6488metaG_FD_119754 | JGI IMG/M metagenome (GOLD analysis project Ga0172381, IMG submission 119754) | Leachate microbial communities from a municipal landfill in Southern Ontario, Canada - Leachate well 64-88 metaG | ecosystem: Engineered > Solid waste > Landfill > Unclassified | place...
GCACGAAGATCTAAAACTCTCCACAATACCCTTTAATATCCCAACTTTAGGCATACCCGTCTCACTGTAATAAATTCCAAGGATCTCTCCTGTTTTTGATCCTTCTTTCGGAAAATTAACGATCATATCTTTTTCGATCCCGCTTCTTTTGATCTTAAAATCAGCCTCTTTGCCGATACTTTGTTTTAAATAATCGTTAAATTCATCGGCATTTTTAAAATTCAATATCAGATCCCCTTTCTCAAATCCAGAATAATAAGCCAGGCTTTCCGGTTTAATATCTGCCACAAAAATACCCTGCGGAATACCTACGATCATAACTATAAAAATCAATAGCCAGCCCAAAAAGAAATTAATTAGAACGCCGCCGGCAATTATTAAAGCTTTCTTATAAAAACTTTGGCGCATAAAACTAGTATGAAGAGGCAGATCCTTCCTTTCCACTTCCGACCTTAAACCATTTATTTTAAGAAATCCCCCCCACAATATCCAATTTAAGCTATAAACCGTTTCTTTGATCTTTTTACCCCAAATTCTGGGCGGAAAACCTATCCCAAATTCTTCAACGGCAATGCCGAAAAACTTAGACATTAAAAAATGTCCGAGTTCATGCACTATAACCACAAAAGAAAGGCCTAAAAAAATAACGATTCCCATAGTTAAGTATTAATAATATATCTTAAGATGGAGCTTGTAAATTTTACACAGCGCCCCCCCACTTGACTTATAACCAAAAATATGCTATTTTAACAATTAGATACTTCACATCATAGGAGAATAAAATGCCAACCACTATATGTTTTGAAAATCATCGGATCTTCGGACAGGAAATTATTGTATATCTCAAGGATGGAAACAAAATACGCTTTGCCGGACTTTTTCTGTCCGACGAAGCCAGAGCCCACATGTTGATCGGAGATTATGATAAATTAAGCGAAGTACCGAGAATTACGGTGTCTTCGGTAAAAGACGTCCCTCTGAAAGAAATAGAAAAAATAAGCTATCGTGACTCCAAAGGAGATTGGCAAGCGATCAAATAAATTCATAAAAAAAGCCCCCTTACAAATGGGGGCTTTTATTCTGCATCTATTCGAATATTTCTTTTATCTTCGCTTCAAGCGCTTTATCCACTTCTCCGTTATATCGATCGATAATTTTTTGAACTTCTTCTTTTTTCTTAAAAGCTACATCTTCGGAATAAATGCCATCGTCTTCATTTTTTTTAATATTTCTATTTGATTCATCTCGAGCGCCCCTGATCTTTATTTTGGTTTCTTCGGCTATCTTCCTAATAACTTTCTCCAACTCCTTTCTTCTTTCTTCTGTAAGAGACGGCAAACTTACCCTGATCAAATTACCGGTAATACTAGCTCCGATCTTTAATGGAGAGTCTTCTATAGCCTTTGCAACCGCACTGGCTACCCCCGCATCCCAAACAGAGACATTTATCTCTCTCGGCGGAACTACGGAAATAGAACCTAGCGCCTTAATAGGCGTCATCTGTCCAAAATACTCAACTTTAATATCTTCAACCATTCTAGCCGAAGGCCTATTACTCCTTATGGTTTGAAACTCGGTTTTAATAAATTCTATAAAATTTCTAAGTTTCGCTTCTAATTCTTTGGTTATATCCATATCAAAATATTTTTATTTAAATTGCTTCTATCTGCAAACGTTTGTTAGTATTATAACTTTTTATTAAAAATAGTCTACTTAGAACAGATTTGATCATTTGATGGTTTCTAACCGGATCCTTTCTTAATGCGACTATCAAACATTCAAAAAACCGATCTAACATCTCCGGTCTTTCTTTCTGATCATCAATGAATTTTTTGATGAATTGCGATCTATTGAAGCCGGAAGATCCTAAGAATTTTTGAGCCATTTCGTCTATTCCTGAAAGTTCCTTATTATTAATCAGATCCATAGCTCTCCCGGGCCGACCATAGGCAAGGATCGCCAATTCTTCAGCTTTTTCTTTATTGACACCTAGATCCTTGATCAAAAAATCACCGATCTCTTTTTTAGCGACTCTGGGAAAATATATTTTCTGCAGCCTAGAAAGAATTGGCGGCAAAATATTACTAAGATTGCTGACGATTAATATTATTAGGGCGTGTTCGGGCGGTTCTTCGGTTATTTTTAAAATAGCGCTCTGCGCTTCCGCGGTTAAAAGATCTGCATTATCTATGATCACGGTCCTTTTAGGTGAATTTTGCGGTTTTTGCCATAAAAAGTTCTTTATTTCCCTTACACAATCAATGCCGCTTTCTTTTATAACTAAGATCTCAGAAAGCATCCTTCTGTCTGAGTCAAAATTGCCTGTTTCCAAAAAATTAGCCAACGATAAGGCAAAACTGAACTTACCGACTTGCGGCTCTCCAAAAAAAATATAACCATGAGAAAGACTCCCCTTTTTAGCTAAAACCGAAAAACTTTCTTTTAAATTTTTATGTCCGCAAAGCATACGGGAATAAGACCTTATCTTTTATTCAACAAAGTTCTCTTGTAAACATCTAAATGGGTCAGAATTATTCCCGCTCCCTTAGCTACGCAAAATAAAGGTTCATCGGCGATATAGGTCTGCACCCCAGTCATTCGTTTAAAAAATTCATCAATGTTTCTAAGCATAGCTCCACCGCCAGAACAAATGATTCCTTTTTCCATAATATCCGCAACAAGTTCAGGGGGAGTTTCATTAAAGACATTTTGAACGGAAGCGGCTATATCAATAAGATGAGGAGTCAGGGCTTCGGCAATTTCATTGGAATTTATAATTATATCTTTCGGCAGACCGGAAACTAGGTCCCTGCCCCTTAATTGGTATTCCAATTTTTCCTTTGTCGGCAAAGCAGAACCAATTTGAATTTTAACCATCTCGGCTGTTTGCTCGCCAATAGCTAAAGAATATTTTTTCTTAATATAGTCCATGATCACTTGATCGAATTTATTACCGGCAATGCGAAGACTAGACCAAGAAACTATGCCCCCCAAAGAAACAACCGCTACCTCGGACGTTCCACCGCCGATATTAATGATCATGCTTCCTGAGTAGGCATTAATAGGAATTCCAGCTCCTAACGCCGCCAGAATCGGTTCTTTGACGATATATGCCTCTTTAGCGCCCGCTTCACGCGCGGCGTTCATAACCGCCCTTCTTTCAGTAGGAGTGATACCGGCAGGAGAAGAAATAACCACATCCGGCTTAAATAGATTGAACCTCCCATTCGCCTTGGAAATAAAATACTTAAGCATTGCCTTTGTAATGTAGTAATCGGCTATCACGCCTTCTTTTAAAGGCCTGTAGGCCATTATATCTGCCGGAGTTCTACCGATCATTTCCTTTGCCTCTCTGCCAACGGCCAAGACCGTATTATCAGGCATGCTTAAAGCAACGATGGTTGGCTCATTGATAATAAAACCCTTCCCCGGAACAAAAACGATCGTATTGGCTGTCCCAAGATCTATTCCTATTTTTCTATTAAACATTTTGGTTAGTTAATTCTTTTTATATCCGCTCCTAGTTTCGCTAGTCGCTCATCAAATTTTTCATAGCCTCTATCTATCTGCTCAATGTTCCCGATTATACTTTTACCTTTTGCCAGCAAGGCAGCAATAACAAGCGTAGCGCCGGCTCTTAGGTCTAAACTCTCTATCTCTGCTCCTTCCAAAACCGTCGGACCATTAATGATCGCCCTGTGAGGATCAAGCATCACCGCATCAGCTCCCATTTTTTTTAATTCATTAATATATTTTAATCTGCCTTCATACATAATGTCAAAAATAAGCGAACTGCCCTTGGCCTGAGTAGCTAAAACTCCAAAAGGAGCCTGGAGATCAGTTGGAAATCCAGGATAAGGAAGTGTTTGAATTTTTGCCGCTTTTAACACCGAAGCCTTTCCATTTACCCTGATAGAGTCTTTATTTACCTCAAAGGCCACTCCAAAATCTCTTAATTTCATAATTGGCGCATCTAAAAATTTTGGATCACATCCCCTAATTAAAATATCGCTTTTTGTAGCCGCCGCTAAAACCGCAAAAGTGCCAGCTTCAATTGGATCATTAATTATTTTATGGCTTATCTTCCTAGCCGTTAAAACCTTTCTCTTTTTTATTAATAAAAAATTGGTCCCAATTCCAGAAATACCGACTCCTATTTTTTTTAAAAATAAACAAAGATCTACAACGTGAGGTTCGGCGGCGGCCAATCTTATTTCTAGATCATTATCAGCCCCAAACATCAATAGGTTTTCAGTAGCGGTCACGCTCATTTCCTTCAAAATCACCTTATTCGCCCTAACCCCGTTTAATACTAGATCGTACAGTCCTTTTTTTTCATCAAAATTTATCTTAACCCCCATTTCCTTAAAAGCCTCCAGGTGCGTATCCAGCGGTCTGGCGCCAATATGGCATCCTCCGGGAGTCGAAAGCTTGAACTTTCCGAAACGAGCTAAGATCGGACCCACCAAAAGAACAGAAGATCTTATTTTTTTAAGCAAAACCTGATCGATAGATTCCGGATAAAAATCAGAATTGTCTATTTCTATCGAATATTCATCAAGCCATTTCTGTTTTGATCCGCAACTTTTTAATATATCCAGCATCGTCAAAACATCTCCTATTTTAGGGATATTGCTCAAGAAAGTCTTACCCTTATTTAAAATAGTAGCTGCTATAATAGGAGTAGCGGAATTTTTAAATCCCCTCACAAATACCTCCCCCTTTAAATGCTTGCCTCCGTTAATAATAAACTTCATAATAAGTATTAATTAATTATATCCAATATCCAATGAATCTAAAAATTAGAAAGTTAATATTTTATGCGTTAATATTGATATTTTTTGTTTTGGCTTTTTTTATTATCCCATATTCCAACGGGTGGCGCTTTAATTTTAGCACCTTTAACCTCGAAAAACTCGGCGGCCTCTATTTAAATGTAGAACCGACCGAAGCCTCGGTCCAAGTAGATAAATTAAATTTTGAAATAAAATCGAGCTTCATGAAAAGCGGCATTTTAATAGCCAATCTATTTCCGAAAACTTATCATATTTATATACATAAAGATGGATATCAGCCATGGAATAAAAATCTATCGGTCAAACCATCCCTAGTCACGCAAACATATCCGATAATTTTAATCCCCGAGAAGAGCAATGAAGAAATACTGGAAAGTAAAGTTAAAGATTTTTTTCCAAACACAAATTATTTAACGTGGAAAGATACGAATAATAAACTCCGGATCGACGGTAAAATAATAAAGGGCAGCATTTTTTGGGCTTGGCTAACAGGAGAAAGATCAGCCCTGGTTTATGATGAATCCTCAAAAAATTACCTAGTTATCAATGCTGCGCAAAATAATTCCGCTCTAAATATCAGCCTACTTTTCGAGAATCTCAAATACCAGCAAAGCATCAACGATAATAATTCAATTAAAAAAGTGATCGGCCACCCCCTCGATAAGAACAAACTTATTTTAGCCACAAATAAAAATCTATACATCTTAGATTTTTACAAACCTTCCCTAGAGATAATAAAAAGTGATAAAAATAACAACAATTTGCTTAGCGCTAGCGGCGAAGAAATATTTTTTACTGATTCAACTGGCTTATATTGTTACGATCTAAATAAAAATAAAGTCTCTCTTTTAGTAAGTCAGAGCAAAATTAATTCAATGGAAATATCGCCAAACAATCAATTTATAGCCTTCTCCTCCGATAATAATAAATTAGTTCTTTTGAATAGATCAAAGAATGAAAACAATTTAACGGATCTAGTTAACGATCCGGCTTATTTTAAATTTTCTCCTGACAGCAAAAAAATAGCCGCAGTCTACGACAATAATAAAATTAAAATATTATTTATCGGAGACGACTATGAACTATTCAATAAAAAAATAATGGGATCATCATCTTTTGAAATAAACTCCATGGATACGAACCTTCCTATTATTTGGCATAGCAATTCTTACTATCTATTTGTTAAATCCGGAACAGCCCTTAAATTTTTAGAGATCAATGATGACCTGCCGATCAACCTGCAAACAATTGATGCCGCCATTGATAATTATTTCTACAGCAATAAAGAAAATAAAATCTACCTGATCAAAAGCAATTCCCTATTCGAGATCATAGAATAAAAAGCCTTGCTTTTCTTTAATGATCCCTAGATCATATAGCACAAATAAAAACATCCCCCTATGGGATGTTTTTATTTGTAGACTTAGCAATCTTTTAACGCTTGGCCCATTGTGGAGCCTTTCTAGCTTTTTTAAGACCAGGCTTTTTCCTTTCTACCATTCTTGAATCTCTGGTAATAAAGCCATATCGTTTCAGTCTCTTTCTAAATTCAGCATCCAATTTGATCAAGGATCGCGTTATTCCGTGTCTTATAGCTTCAGCCTGTGAAAACACGCCTCCACCACTGACAACAACGGTAAATCCATATTTATCTTTTAATTCTAAGATCGATAAAGGTGAATTAACGATCTCTTGAAGTTTTGGCAATTTCAAATAATCTTTATAATCTTTTCCATTGATCTTAATACCAGACTCATTGATCATAAGCCTTACTCTTGCGATCGAAGTTTTTCTTCTTCCAACCGCTTCAATATACCTGCCTTTAGAAACAGCCTTTTCTTCTTTTTTGGCAGCTACTGGTTTTGAAGCAGCCTTCTTAACCGCAACTTCACCCTTTACTTTATGAGTTGAAGCAACCTCCTTTTTAGTTGTTTCTTTTTTTACAGCTTTTTTAATCATATTTTTATTCAATAATTAAGCGCCTTAATCTTTTAGCGTTCAAAAAATTCTTTGGAAGCATTCTTTCAACTGTTTTTCTTAAAACCTTGCCCGGATTCTCGGCGTAAGCAATACCTAATTTCTTTTCTTTCAAATGGCCCATATATCCAGTATGTCGATAATAGATCTTTTGCTCCATTTTTTTAGAAGCGATATCCAATTTATCAACATTTTTTATAAGAACACTATCACTACCAGCTAATCTTGGTTCGTAATAAGCAGTTTTTTTATTTTGCAAAATAATAGCTATTTCTGAAGCTAGTCTTCCTAATTTTTTATTTGTTGCGTCGATAACGTATTCCATAATTTAGACAAATTCAATTAATGCTTTTTGAGCGGCATCACGTTTTCTTTGCCCGCCGATCTTTAGTATTCGTAAATATCCAGAACTTCTATCCTTATATTTTGGAGCTAATTCGTAATATAATTTATTAGCAGAATCTTTAGTGAATCTAGATAAAAGCAAGCGCAAGCTAGCTAGATTATTTTTCTTAGCCAAAGTCACAGCTTTCTCAACGACAGGCCTTATTCCTTTCGCCTTAGCCTCCGTAGTTTCTATCTTACCCTTCATTATTAAATTGTGAGCCAAAGTTTTTAAAAACAACTTCCTTGGACCCTTTTTCTTATGGAACTTTCTCATATTTATTTTGATTTCTTTTTAGAAACTTTCTTTTCTTTGACCTCTTCTTCATTTTTGACCGATGCGATCTCTAGCACTTCAATTTTCGAGATCTTATCAAAATGATCTTTTAAAATATTTCCCGCTTTATGCAAAGCCGAAGATGGAGTAATACTGCCATCCGTTTTAATTTCCATTCTTAATCTGTTGTAATCGGTTCTATCGCCTACTCTCATATTTTCTACTGAAAAATTCACTTTAACGACTGGGGAAAATAAAGAATCTAGAGCAATCGTTCCCACAGGAAGTTTTTCGAATTTTCTAACTTCAACCGGAACGTAACCAAGACCCTTTTCAACTGTTAATTCCATATCTAATTCTGCTGATTTTGAAGACAAGGTAGCAATGTGAATATCTGGAGAAATTACTTCTATTTGGGATCCAGTCTTAATATCGCTAGCCAAAACTTCTTTTTCTCCTTTTATTTTCAATGTTAAAATTTGAGGTTCATCTACCAGGATCCTAAATCTTATTTTTTTAAGATTAAGACAAATTTCTACTATATCCTCTAAAACATTAGGGATGGTAGAAAATTCATGGTCAACGCCTTTTATTTTAACTTGAGTAATAGCTACTCCCGGCAAAGAAGAGAATAAGATCCTTCTTAACGAATTTCCTAAGGTTAAACCATACCCGTTATAAAGCCCCTCTACTTCAAAAACACCGTCGGTAATAGTTTCGGAAATCTTTTTAATGCCTACGGACTCGCTTAAATATGTGAATTCCATAATTTTTAATTATTGTTTAGAGTAAAAATCGACGACCATATTAATATCAAAAGGAAACTCAGTATCAGCTGGAAGTGAAATTACTTTTCCTTCTAATTTTTCTGGATTTAAATTAAGCCAAAGAGGAGCAACGTACTTCATTAAATTAACGGATAGATCCTTGAAGACTAAATGATCCTTTGATTGCGGACGAATATTTATTTTGTCTCCTATTTTTACAGAAAACGAAGAAATAGTTACCTTTTTACCATTGACCATTATATGCCCATGATTTATCAACTGGCGAGCGACTGAACGAGATGGGGCCAATCCAAGCCTAAAAACAACATTGTCCAATCTTCTCTCCAAGAGCTGAACAATTACATTACCCGTAATTCCAACTTTTTTGGAAGCAGCCTCAAAAATCTTAAGAATTTGAGACTCTCTTAACCCGTAAGTAAATCTTATCTTTTGCTTTTCGTTAAGCTGTTGGCCATATTCAGATTTAGCGCCTCTACGGCTAGCTCCGTGAGCTCCCGGCTTAACCTGCCTTCTTTCAACGGCACATTTTGGAGAATTACAACGATGAGCTTTCAAAAAAAGCTTAGTGCCCAACGATCGTTCTTTTTTTTCGCTTGTATCAAACATAGTTATTTAAAAAATTAAACTCTTCTAACTTTTACTGGTTTCGGACCATTGTGTGGGATCGGAGTAACATCGCGAATGGATAAGATATTAAAACCCTGATTTGCAAATGAACGGATCGAAGAATCTCTGCCTCCGCCTATACCATTGACCATAACATGTAAATTAGCTGGTCCTATTTTTTTTAATTTTTCGGATAGAGCGGCAACAACCTTAGAAGCTGCAAATGGTGTAGCCTTTTTTGGTCCGGCAAAACCAAGAGCGCCGGCCGAAGACCAAGCTAATAGATTGCCCTTTTCATCAGTAACAGAAATCAAAGTATTATTGTATGAAACTTTAATGTATGCATTGCCAGTATCAACTTTTTTGGTTGATTTGGCGCTAGTTTTTACAACTGGAGCTTCCGTCTTCTCTGCAACTGCTCCCTTATTTTCATTTTTTGCTACTTTCTTTTTTCCCATATGTTTTATATTACTTTAATTCAGTTTTTCTCTTACCGCTGCCAGCAGTCTTTCTAACGTTACCGCGAACAGTTCTGGAATTAGTTTTCGTTCTTTGTCCGCGTACCGGAAGTTTACGCGCATGCCTAGACCCTCTATAGGTCTGAAGGTCCTTTAACATAAGAATATTCTGCTTGATGATCTGTTTTAATTCTCCCTCAATCTTATAATTTTTTTCAATATATTCTTTGATCTTACTAATTTCATCCGGTGTCAGATCTTTTGCTCTTTTATTAACATCGATCCTAGTTCTTTCTAAGATATCGCGTGATAAAGTACGGCCTATGCCATATAAATACGTAAGCGAAATTTCTACTTTTTTATTGTCTGGAATATTTATACCTAATAATCTCATAATTTTTTAAAAATTAACCTTGTCTTTGTTTATGTTTTTTTGTTTTGCAAACAACACAAACTCGGCCCTTTCTTCTAACGACCTTACAACTATTGCAAATTTTTTTTACTGAAGCTCTTACTTTCATATTTTTTTAAAGTCTTCTTGTTATTCTTCCTCGAGTTTCGTCATAAGTACTAACATCGAGCAAGACCTTGTCGCCTGGTAATATTTTAATATAATTCATTCGCATTTTACCAGAAAGATGCGCTAGAATTTTTTTGTCTCCGCTTATTACTCTAAAATTAGTGCCCGGAAGGGCCTCCTCAACAATACCTTCGATCTTCTTTACTGAATCATCTTTCATAATAAAAACGGTATGAAAAATATAGCACGATGCCGTATTTTAGTCAACCACTATATTTATCTTATTTAGGTTTTTCGGAACCGTTTTCACCCAAAATGGCCAAAATGAAACAACGTTTTGATTTTCAATATCAATACCCGGAAGAGAGAAGATCGTTTCTCTGAGTTTGGTATCTGACATACCGGCTATTTCAGTTTTTAATTTATCGATATCTATTTTATAACTCAAAATACCTTTAAAGGTTACTGGAAAACTCAACCTGCCGGAAGTAATATCCATTCTGGCGATACCATACTCCAAATTATAACTTTTAACAGCATAATCTTCTCCTTTTTCGGCCTCCGCTTTTTGACTTAATATTTCGATTAGATCGGATTCCTTAAAAGAAATTATAGTTAATTGCGATTCGGAAAAGATAGAAAAATTACCATCTTTATCTACATTTTCATTGACCTCTTCTTTGGTAGTCGAAAAACTGGAAGACCCATCTATTATTTTAAAATCACTGGAAATCTTAGAGTAAAGCTCGGTCTTCAAACTACTCTCCAATGTTTCTTTGATTTTTTTCTTGGCAGCGGCTATATCGGAGGCAGTTGGATAAGAGATCTCTCCAACAAATCCACCGATCATATCGGCTTTTGATTCTCCATAAAATGCCGAATACTTTGGAGTACCCTTAAAACCGGGTATCTGGAAAAGTTTTACTGGACCAACGTTATATTCCTCGCCAGCTTTTTCAGCTATAACATCCGCGTCAATATTGGACGGAAGTATTTTACCCTCAGATATTTTTGCGCCAGGCACGGTAATTTGTTTGATCAATTTAAATATTTTTCCATCTGGAGAAAGGAAGCGGGTATCTTTTGATAGGATCTGAGCCTCTGAACTATAGCTATTATAAATAGTTATTTTCCCGGTAGCTTTGTTTGAAACCTGCTTCTTTCCAGTTGCCGGAAACTTCATATCTAAATTTTTAGAAGAAGTAGATTTTTGATTAGGAATGGTAGCGGTCTTATAATCGGCTTTAGCAGATAACTGAGTAATTACTGAATCGGTGTAAGACCATTCTACTTTTTTAGAAATGATCTTAAGATCTACTTTGGGAAGTATGGTAATAGCGCCAAAAACAACTAAGCCCAATATAATAATGCCAATAATAAACTTAAAAGAAGCCTTTTTAAAAAAAGACTCTCGCTCCTCCGATCCACTAACTTCCCGATCATTATCTTCCTCGATCACGCTTAAATCATTTTTTCGGTGCTGCTCCTTTTTAAAAAAAGTACTCTGTTTATTTTCAAATTCCTCAAGACTTAAATTGCTTGATATTTTTTTAATGAACTCCTCTTCTTTTTTCCAGCCCCCTTCAACTACTTTATTTTTCTTGCTAAATCCACTTTTTTCTTTCTTGGGAATTATGTCTGAAAATTGGCGCTTATTTTTTACAAAGAACGGATTTATAGCTTCAATGCCGGCAAGTTCCGCTGATTCAATTACGCGATTATCTACTGACTCTATCAATATTTTTTTATTCATAGCATCAGCCTCTCTTTTTAAAAGATGAAAATTACTCAAAGACTCCCCCAATTGAGAAAATCTGGGAATAATTAAAATAACTTCATCTGAATCGGTTTCTATAATTTTTTCAACAATAAGAGCCGCTTCGTCGCTTTTATTGATATTGATCTTTTTCATGATAATAACCACCTTACTCTTCTATTGGCTAAGTAATTGATCTTTTCGTTTTTAGGCATATAAAATACTTCCAATAAAACAGAAGATAATGTCGATAAATTTTTAATTTCTTTGACTGACTTACTAAATTGTATCGTAAAACCCATTTTTTTCATAACTTCGTCGGTGGATAACAATCTTATTTTAAAATTTTTATTGAACTTGGACTCAAATCTCTCGGAAACCAAGCAAGAAGGAAAATTAAAATATGGATTTATGTATACATTTCCGGTTTCTGGAGCCAAGGACTCTATACCATTAGCTAAAATTTGGCATTCCTCCATAAAAATATTTTCTAATTTTTTTATTAAATACGGAGAGCCACCATTTTTATTATAAATTTCTATTAAAGTCCTAGAAACAACATCGTCGAGCTTGAAATTATTATTTAGATTTTGCAACAAAGAATTGCCTCCCCAATCAAAATTATCTATATGATATAAATGCCCAACCGAAGCATGAAAAACAGCGGTTTGATTTGGAAATAAGTTAACTAGGAACAACGACTTATTTTCATTTACGGAATTAAGAAGCGCATGAGACAACGTTGTACCCGCCTCACTTACAAAAATAATTTTATTGGAAGATGTCAGCTCTCTGACACCCCTAATAAAATCTCTAACAGCGAGGGTTTCGCTTAGATATATCTCAACCGATTTCGCTTTGAATCCCAATGGATTCACTACTTTATGCCCATCAACTTTAACACCCCTTATGCGTACATCCGCCAAAAGAACATCAATTTCTTCCACGCCCATTTTTTTAGCAGCTTTTGGCCTTTGCTTATCAAAAAATCTCCAAATAGCCTGAGAAATTAAGTTATCAAGATCGGCCTCATCGATCAATTCTTTAGATTTTGGTCTTATCAGGGAAACCGAAGAATAGATGGTAAGGGCTAAATTAGAATCTAAATTCAAAATAATATTAAGATCTGGATTTTTGGGTATTCTTTTTAATACCTTCCTAATTTCTTTCAATAGATATTGAACCTCTAAACTCTTAAGTTCTTTTATCCAATTTTTGCATATTAAAATATTCTTACAAGAAAAATCCGCTTTAATAAGCGTAATTTGCAAATAATGATTTATGACCTCAATAACCAAAAAATTCGGGTCCTTAACCGTTAGACTATTTATTATTCTCTTTAAAAATTTGAGGTCTAACACTTATTATTATAACACTTCTACAATTACTAATGTATCTGAAACTTTTTAGCCATTAAAATAGCAATCGGCAATAGACTGCTTTTTTTGATCAAAAGATCAAAACCAATTTAGTTAATAACGAATTTTATCCTTCTTGTGCCGGCACCCACAGATTCCTGTTTGGAAATTTTAAAACTTCCAACTTGCAAAGTATGCTCAACATGCGGACCGCCGCAAAATTCAATGCTATAAGATCCTTCTCCGCCAATTGGTGGAACTCCACCCTTAGGACCAATAAAATACACCCTTACAATATTTGGATATTTTTCTTTAAAAAAGAATAGAGCGCCGGTTTTTTTGGCTTCTTCTATGGGCATCTCCTTAAAATAAACCGGCAGATCACTACTTACCACATCGTTTATCTCGCTCTCAACTTTTTTAACTTCTTCTTCGGTAAGCTTTCTGGTAAAAGAAAAATCAAACCTTCCTCTTTCAGGATTTATATCCGAACCCATTTGTTTTATTTCATCCCCTAAAGTATTTCTTAGAGCCTTTTGAAGCAAATGCGTAGCCGTGTGAAGTCTGATCACTTTTTCCATATCTTCCCTTGATCCGGCTTTCAATTCTCCTGTATCCAAAACTAATCCATGTCCGCCGAATTTCTTTTCAGCTCCAGCCCTAGAAGTCGCTTGGTGTTTTTTATATTCTTCATCAAAACCGGTTTCATCAAAAACAATGTCCTTTTCCCTGCAGAATTCCTGCATCAGTTCTTTCGGAAAACCATATGTTTCATAAAGCGAAAAAGCGTCTTTTCCGGAAATTGACCCGTGCTTCTTCAAGCCGATCATTTTTTGAAGCTGAGCTATAAAGGAATCGGGTTGCTTAGCCGATGAAATTAAATTATTAAATGCTTTTAACCCTTCGCCTAAAGCCTTATTAAATTTATCTCTTTCCTCATAATAAACATTTATAATTTCTTTTTTATTATTTAATTCCGGATAGGCTTCGCCGAAATTTTCCACAACCCTTTCCAAAACTAGCGGAAACAGATCGGCATGAATATCGTATTTTGAACTATATGCTAAAACCCTTCTTAGAAGACGCCTTAAAATATACCCCGCCTCTTTGTTCGAAGGCCTGATTCCGTCCGCTATTAGAAAGATCGAAGAACGCAAATGATCCGCCAATATCCTGATTATTTTTGGATCAAGGGAATGACTTACTTCTTTGATCTGTTCAATGACCGAACCAAACAAATCCGTTTCAAATACGGTATCCTTCCCCTGAGTCACCATTACTAATCGTTCGAATCCCCTGCCATTATCAATAGATCTTTGAGTTAAAGGCTCATATATACCTTCTTTTGTTTTATTGTATTGGACAAAAACATCATTACCGATCTCCATAAAATGTCCGCAATCGCAATTTGGATGGCAAGTTTCGCCAAATTTTTTATCGTGCACTTTTCCAGTTTCATAGAACATTTCTGCATCCGGTCCGCACGGTCCCGGACCAGCCTCCCACCAATTCTTTTCACGCCCGTATAAAAAGATCCTTTCACCGACTTTTGCATTTATACCAGCCTTGGCAAATTGTTCCTGCCAGATCTTAATAGCCTCTTCATCACAAGGAACTTCGGCATCGCCCTTAAAACAAGTAACGTAAAGCTTTTGTGGATCCAAACTCAAACCTTCCCCGGATGTTAAAAATTCAAAACTCATAGGAATTGCCTTTTCCTTAAAATAATCTCCAAAAGAAAAATTGCCGGTCATTTCGAACATCGTAAGATGTGAAAAATCCCCAACTTCGTCTATGTCTGTGGTTCTGAAACACTTCTGTATGGAACAAGTTGTTTTTGAACCGAATGCCTTCATCGGATCGGCTTTACCGGTCAAATAAGCCTTGAATTGCTGCATTCC
>Ga0172381_10004271_pt1 | contig 14820 bp, 22 predicted proteins | sample Leawel6488metaG_FD_119754 | JGI IMG/M metagenome (GOLD analysis project Ga0172381, IMG submission 119754) | Leachate microbial communities from a municipal landfill in Southern Ontario, Canada - Leachate well 64-88 metaG | ecosystem: Engineered > Solid waste > Landfill > Unclassified | place...
AATAATATTGCGTAGTGGTCACGAGGCAAGCTTCCACATATTTCACCATTCTATTTCCAAACAAGTTAGAGTTGTAATAAATGGTTGCAGAACCACATATAAGAGAAACTGCATTACAACTTCACACAACATAGATAGTGTGACATTCTTTTTTAAAATATAAGTAAGTTCTAATCCAATTTGCAGGTATTGAATAGATTATATACTAATGCTAATTCATTGCAACTCATTGAATAGCTTCAAGGCGCAACCTTGTTAGAATTTACTTTGAAAGTCTTGTTGTGTGATAGTGTTAAATGGGAGATAGCATCAAACGCTGGTAGCAACAAGACTTTCTTTTAATGATTGATACTATTACAAAGCATAAGCTGATACAATCTAGTAGCCATAAGAAGTCAGATTATCAATCATTAATAAAAACTTGATAAGGTTTATACCTGATGTCAGCAATGCTAAGTTTCTCTTTAATTTGCTAAAGAGTTTTATAAGCATTATTTATACCAATAACAGGAGTACTCTGAAATAATAAAGAGCTGAAGTTCGATTCTTCATATTGGTACCAGTAACTAAAAACTTGATGCTAAAGTAAACCGAAAGTCGAAATAGTGGAGTAGGAATAAGTATCGTAGTTCTCAAATATAGAATAAATCCTACATTTTAACATAACATTGTTAAAACAAATGAAAAGCAAACTTGAGTGTATGTAACAATTTTAACTGATGTTCGTATAGAAATATACAAATCAATAACACAAAAACACAATGATTACAATAACATTACATGACACAGATACCGAAGAAATAGTAGGTATGGTTACACCTCAATCACCAATTAATTTTGATAAGTTTGAAAATGTAATTCGTAAGTCTTTCATCGCATTTCATAAGTCTGAAAGTTTTAACGACGGTGATTATAGTATTGAGGACTTTGTCGAGTATCACAATGCGAATAACTCGTTTGAAATTGACTGGGTAGCAAATGAATTTATCCAGCTTTCAGAACATGATGTGAAGTAACATTTTGCGATTAGTTGCGAAAAACAATACTTTTCTCAAAAAATTTCTAAAACATCTGTAACAAAATCAATAAATTTTCGTATAGAAAGTAAATTGCAATAAACAATAAAAATTGTTCACCAAACTAACCAGAGTTATGAAACAGTTAAAAATTAGAGGTAGTCCCGAATAAAGAGACAACAAAACAAATATCGGATAAGCTAATAGAATCAATAATAAGTATTAACTAAAATCAAGCCTAATGAAAAAACTGCCACCAATAAGAGGTACCCCCGAATAAAGAGACAACAAAACAAATATCTGATAAGCCAATAGGATCAATAATAAGTATTAATTAGATATCCGTTCATTCAAAATCCTTGCAAGGTAAATCGTCCGTAAAACATCCCTGTTATGCCCTGCCAATTTATATTAGGTGTGCGAGTGGCAATCATGTAACGTGTCAGTAATCCCTGACCAATTAAGCTTACGGATTTATATGTGAACGGGTTACCCCTCGCCACCAGTTGCTATCGCCAATAGGCACTTGCGAGGGGTTTTTTCATTAATTTTTTCAAAAACCTTGTAACAATATCAAAAGTTTTTTGTACATTTAACTCGACAAAAACACGAAGCAATGATAATAGCAATTATTGGCATTTTGTTATCCGCAACACCAGCACCTAAAGTCGAAGTACAAGATGTGGTTGCTATCGTTGCCAAAGACTTTGCCAGTAGATTGATCGCGATTGAAAACGAAATGGTTGCTTATATCCCAACCATTATTGCTTCCTATGCCGAATGTTGCCAATCCAATTTCCATACAGATAGTGGAAATATGGATTATGCCGCAACAAATTATAGAGATAACGTTTTGAACTGGGATTGCCCCATTAGGGGTTCCCCCCGTCTAAAATCGGATATAGCTTACAGAATATTAGTTAATATTAGATAATTAAAGAAACCCCAGTAACAATTGCTGGGGTTTCCTCGTATAAGAATGTACAAACTAACAATTATAGTTATGGATGAATATTTTAGCAGTCCTTTTGAACAATTTGGACAAATTGAAATCGACGAACTTGAAGAAATTAAGCAACGTAATCATGAGGTTAAAGATATTGGTGATAAGGTAAATGTGATTGATTTTTCGAGTGTAAGTTTTCATCGTGGCTCTGCCTTAGATGCAATGGACTTGGAGGATTTGAACTTCAATACAGTATTCATGGTGGTTGAAACCAATTGTAAATCCTATTTCAAAACAGAATACCATGAGTATAAACAGGATCTTGTAATTGTTGATTTGAAAACCAATAAGTATTACAGAACAATTTCAGGGCACACTAATCTCATTTAAATTATCATCAGATGTTCTTTCGGAGCAATAAATATAAAATTTCGTTGCGATTTGCGAATTGCAAATAATCAACATAAATGGATAAACCTTAATTAAATAATCAATAACATGAAAAACAAAAATTTAAATTACTTGAGTACTAAGGCATATTTCATATTGCTTGCTATGGTGCGTTATTTTGGTTTTAAAGTCAAAGTGGATAACAAATTGGTGAGACGTTCAATGATTCGTTATTTTAGTTATCATGATTGGTGTTATGCAGAAACCATTACTAAAATAGAAACAACTGAATCGAAAAAGGGTCTTGAAATACTAATCGAAACACATAGACCGGGTTTATTAATTGGTAAAGCAGGTGTTTTTATTGATGGTATGGTTACCCATTTAATGGAAGATTTAAATAGAGATGATATTAAAATAAATCTTCAAGAATGTAAATTGTGGACTAGACTTTACAAATAATTTGTAGTATGACGTTAAGAGAATTTATCGAAGAAATCAGCAGAACAAAGGATGAGCTGCTTGATAAAGAAATAGTAATTAAAGCACCAAATGGATTATTATTCGAGCCAAGAATTAAATTTATACCTAAAGATATTGGCAGTTTAAAACTTGATGCTGAACATATTGATAAGGTTATTGTGTGCTGGGATTAAATGTACATGATGTGTATACTTGGAAGGGTATGCATTGATATTTGTAACATATTTTAATTTAAATCGTATATTCAGTAAATGCAAAGGTTGATTATCATTGATAATCGAGAGAGTATACTCCAATTTGCCTTATATCCTGAATTTAGAACTAATCTTAATTAATGCTATACTGATAACATCAATAGGATATTTAAATGTTTTTTTGAAACAAACAGTTTTTAGTTTCGTATAGAATGTACAAACCAAAAATACAATTACAATGAAATTAGAGTTTACAACAATTGCCGATGCAAAGAAACAAACTGGATTAAGTTATTTGGGCGGTGTGAATGTATCACCAAAATTATTACATTCACAAATTGAAAGTCACCAATATACCTACATTATTTACCTTGCACCTGCAAACACAAGCGGTTATAATGTTTGTAGCCATTCTACACCTGAATGCCGTTTAGGTTGCCTTGCAACAAGTGGGCACGCTGGTCTGGAAATACTTGCAGGTAATTCAACAAGAATTGCTGATAGTAGGATTAAAAAAACCAAATTGTTTTATGAACAACCTGAATTTTTCATGCAATGGCTTATTGCTGAAATTAAAGTAGCACAAGCCAAAGCAAAAAGAGATGGTTTCTTTTTTTCAGTACGATTAAACGGAACTAGCGATATTGATTGGGTGAACGTAAAAGTAAACGGTCGGAATATTTTTGAAATTTTTCCCGATATTCTGTTTTACGATTATACAAAAAACCCAAACAAATTTTCAAATCTACCAAGTAATTATCATTTAACACTTTCATATACAGGTCGTAACTGGAATGTATGTAAAGTAATACTTCAAAAAGGTTTTAACGTTGCTGTAGTTTTCAACGTAAAAAGTGAAAAGTTATTACCTAAAATTTTTAGTGGTTATACTGTAATAAACGGTGATTTAACTGATTATCGCATATCCGATGCTAAAGGAATTATAATTGGATTGAAGTTTAAACATATTGCCAATAAGCAAGCCGAAAAACAAGTACTAAACTCTTGCTTTGTTGTTCAACCTACAGATGTTAGGTGCAATGTACAAGTATTAGAAATGGTTTAATTAATGTATATATAAAGTATTAAACCCTGTAACATTTACAGGGTTTTTTCGTATACCAATGTACAAACCAATAACTCACACAAATGGCAAAAGTAAAAGAATTTACAGAACAAGTTGAATCACACCTATTCAATATTTATAAAGCAATTGGTATTGACAAGCCCAAAAATCATAAAGCAATACTTGAATTTGTTGCTAATGATGTACTTGAAACAGCAAACCCATTGAACTGGGATAGTGTTAATGTTTCAACTGCTTTCCGTAAATGGTTAGAATGTAATGTACAAAAAGATTACTTCAAAGTAACCCATTCAGGTTTTTGTGAAGATGCTCAACGTGAAGAAATTCGTATACATGCAGGAGAACACGGTCATATTGTAATATATCAAGACAATGACCAATTGGGCTTTATCATTGATATTTATGGTCAGGACGATATTGTTAATAGCCTTTGCATTTGGGAAGAAGATTTGCTAGAATAAAAATTTAAAACAATGACACAATCGCTTAGAGAAAAATACATCGATATCATACTGAAAAATAAATATGGTGACCAAAAGCATGACAGCGCAAACCGTACCTTTCTTCAAACTCTTACTTTAAATGAGTTAGTAAATCTTGCTGATTACCAAGAAGAAATGGAATTTGAATTAGAAGAAGAAATCAGTGATGTTGATGATATGGAATTATACTAATAACAAACGCCAATGTATACATTACAAAAAGCAATTAATTGTGCCATTCGTGAAGCAATGAAGAAACAGCTACAAGGTAAATTGTTTTCTGCAATTGATTGTGACAATGTATCACAAAGCATTACTGATGATTTTGAAACCCTGCATTCAATAGCATCAATGTACAGCCAATTCGTTGAAGACACAGATATTGATATTGCAGAAGATAAAATTTTAGATGCACTAATTATAGCATTTCCCGATTTCATTTAAATATTTTAATTAAAATCAAAGCAATGGACAAAGAACTTCATGACAAAGCATGGAATCTTCTTGAAGAAAGAGGAATTAATTTGAACGAAAGAATGATGGTTAGAAGTCATTTTGCAAGTGCTTATAAAAATGATTACCCATTTGTTTCAATAAGATACAAAAAGGGTGAAATTGAGTATTATCATTCCGATATTGAGGATATTAAAAATTTAATGTTTGAAACTGAAAGGGAAGTTATTTTGGCAAATGCAATTTACGAAAACGTTAAAGAGAAATTTAATACTGGTGATTTTATTCAAATGCTAAAATTTACTTTTAGAATATTGGATGTTACAAGTAGATGGTGTTAAAACTATTATTTATCTGTAACAAATAGTATTTGTTTTCGTAAGATAAGCACAAACCAATAAACACAAACATTATGACAAGTAAAATTTCAATATCAGATTTCGTATTTTCGCCAAATGGTTATGGTCACTATAAAGTAACCTATACCAGTCCCATTACAAATAAGAAATGGCAATGTACGACTAACAATATGCCATTGATCGATGCTACAAAGAACTCTGATAATCCCAAAATTAAGGATTTGAAAATGCTTAAAACAATGTGTAAAGCCTAACATTTTTAATTTGTTTTCATATTATAAACAAATAATGTACGCAAATGAAATATTATCAAAACAAAACCACTGGTGAAATTATTGGTGTTGAGAATATGAGAGAGGTAATAACTCACCCAACGCCACAATCAACAGCACTTGGTTATAAAGGGTATTCATATAAGGTTGTTTATGATATGATTTGTCCAAATAAAATTTTGGGTGAGGGAATTGTAACATATTGTATCACCAATTCGTATCTTAAAGAGAATTACAAGCGAATCAAATGCGAGATCGCTTTAGAAAAATATCCAGACTTTAAACAGTTTCGCCATGCTGATTTACCCGATGGAACATCTGAGGAAAGATTAGCGGTTATTCGAAATCAAACGTTTTAGTCTAGGATAACGGTCGTCAATGTTGATGATTATTGGGTATACACAATTTTTATTGGCTTGACGTTGTTATGCACGCAGAGATGGTCATATGAGTACAGAGATGACCTGAATCAAAAAACCCCAAGTGGTTAGTCCACCAAAGAGTTGATGTTATTTTAGGGTTTTTAATTAAAATCAACTTAGAGTATCGTGCATAACGGATTGAAATAATGTTAATAGTTTAAGTATAAAACGTGATACCACGTGGGATGTCATATGCAATGGGTAGAGCTTTGCTTAACATTTTTCGGGGCAAATCAATAGGGTTTGCCCTTTTTTATTGTAATAATTTCAAATAATCTTCGTATAACAATTAAATCAATAAAAACACACACTATGAAAACACTTTGAGGATAATGTACAATATCTGTAAAAATCTCATATATTATACATATGAGATTTTTTATATTAATATCATATATAAATCTATACACATAAAGTATTTATATTAAAATATATTAATAATGAAACTATTTGAGATGTTTGATAGAGTTAATAATACTCAAACCAACGAATTATATTTAAATAAAAGAAGAATGTTCGAACATGAAAATAACATGAGAATATTCGACGATAATCTAAATGAAAATGATAATAATAAAAGAGAACTTGCATTAGATTTTTTAATTAAAAATAATTTAGAAACCACACCAGAAGAATTTTACAAATCATTAGTGAAATCAAAGCATCCTGATATGTTAACGCCATACGGCGTTTCAGAATTATCAAGAATGAAATTATTTAAAATACCTGATATGAATATTGGTTATGCATTGAAAGAATTTGGTAACGAGGGTTATAAAGAATTGGTTGCTGTGCATAATAACGAACCAGATGTTAAGGGTATTGGTAAAGATTTAGTTCAATCAGCAATTAAAAATGGTGCTTGTTATCTTGACCATTTCGATGGTTTTTTAACATCGCTATATCAATCAATGGGTTTTGATGAGTATAAACGTGAACCATATAATAGTGAGTATGACCCCGATGGTAAATTTAAATCTAAATACGGTGAATCTGATGTTATATATAGAAAGCATAGAAATTGTAACTAATTAAATTTTTTTACGTATAGTATATATAACCATTAATTATATTGACAATGCTTAACGATATTTCAATACTTAGAGAAGAGTTACTTAAAACGTTTATTATTCATTTACCACACGCTTCATTTAATTTACCACGTAATGATGATTTTTTAATATCTGGTAGTAAATTACAAAAGGAATTGCTATCATCCGCAGATATTGAAATTGATTCAATATTTAACATACCTGAAATTGAAAAACACGTATGTGATTTCAGCAGGGTGTTTTGTGACGTTGAAAAATTACTTAAATATGAAGTACGTGATATTGACGGTAGAGGTATTTTCTATACCAAAACTATTAATGGTAATGATTTAAGAGAATTTAATCATAGTAAATATTGGGATGTTATCACCAATTATTACATACCCTATCATAAGCATATGTATGATAAGGTATTGTCAATACTTGAAAAAGAGGGTGTTGTTAGAATAATTGATGCACATAGTTTTAATGGATTTGATAGTAATATCGATATATGTATTGGATATGATGATTATCACACGCCTAAATATTTATTGGAGTATGTTGTGCAGTTTTTCCAATCAAATGGTTATGTTGTTGAGTTAAATAATCCGTACAGTGGTACTTATGTTCCAATGCCTTATTTTCAAAATAATGGTAATGTACAAAGCATTATGATTGAAATTAATAAGAAATTGTATTGTAACACAAAAGGTATACCCATTAAGGAAATGGTTATTGAATTTAACGATATTATAAAAGAAATGCTCGAATTTTCGTAACAAAATCAACTGACTTTCGTATCATAAGTACAAACCAATTAAAAATACTACGATGGGATTTACACATTATTTTAATGGAACAAAAAGCACAGATGCTAAATTCAAGGAATTCAGCAATGCTTGCAAGAAATTACACGATAACCTTCCAGAAAAAACAGATACAGCAGGTGGTTATCATAAAGACGATAAATTAATAATTGGCGATGGCAGAGGTCATCTACACGAATCAACTGGCGATGTACCTATTTTTGATAATAGAATGGTTTGCTTCAACGGTGTAGGTGAACTTGCTCACGAAACATTTTGTATCGAAAAGAAGGGTACTGATGACTTTTGTAAAACAGCCAGAAAACCTTACGACCTACTTGTTGTTGCTTGCCTAATTGCTGCATGGCAAATACTTAACTACAGATTCAGTTCAGATGGTTTTAATTCTGACGGTACTTGTGAAGACCTAGTTCCAGCAATGAAGTATTACAACGAAGTAATGCAACCAAAAAACAAAATAACTGGATTATCAGAACCAATTACCGAAGCAATGCTTTGGGAGCAAAGAAATTAATTTAGAGATTGAAGATACCTCACACGGGTTTCTTTCTTGAGACCTAAACACGGGAGTTGTGACCCCGTACTACATGTGTGTGTGTTTTGGTTTGACGCCCCGCAGGAGTTGTGATTCTGCGGGGCTATTTTATTTATAATAATTGTAATAATTTTAATTAAAAACAAATGAAATTTAATATTCACATAATTCTTAATTAAAATAATGTGTTTTTAATTTTAGTAACAAACGATAAAATATTTCGTATACATAAATAGAACACACATATTATTAAATTAAAACACAAATTATTATGAAAATCGATTTAAATGTTTTATCTGAAAAACAAACAGAAACCACTGTAAATCAAACAAAAATGCGTTTATCAGAAAATGCTGCAAGTATGGTTTTTCAAATGTTTACTAAAAATATTTACAGTAATCCTATTGGCACGGTTGTTCGTGAAATAACATCGAATTGCTTTGACTCTCATGTTGAAGCAAATGTGAAAGCACTTGTACTTATTAAAAAGAGTTTCGATAATCAAACACAAACCCATTACATTTCTTTTATTGATTACGGAATGGGAATGTCCCCTGATAGAGTGGAAAATATTTATGCAGTTTACTTTGAAAGTACCAAACGTTCTGATAATCAACAAATTGGGGGTTTTGGAATTGGTGCGAAATCAGTTTTAGCGTACAAACGATCAACGGGACACGGACAAGGTGAATACGATAACAGCTTTTACGTTATTACTGTTTTCAATAAGATGAAGTACTATTACTGTATCTTCGAGGGTCAAGAAAGCCCAGTAATTTCACTTTTACACTCTGAACCTACCAATGAGCGTAATGGGACTGAGGTACGCATACCCGTGCTTGAAAAGGATCTTAACAGTTTCTCAAGTGAAATGATAAGACAACTATACTACTTTGAAAATATTATCTTCGAGGGGTTTGATGATAATGATATTTTAACCAATGAATATCAAATCATTCGAGGTAAGAATTTCTTATACAGAGGTAATGAATGCCTAAATACTATGCATGTTTGTCTTGGTCGAGTTGCATATCCAATTGATTACAATGTACTTGGTTTAAATTCAAGTGATTACAACCTCCCGCTTGCACTAAAACTTGAAGTGGGTGATATTAATGTGGTGGCAAGCAGAGAGCAACTGGACTATAGCGAAAATACGATTAAAGTATTGAAGAAAAAACTTGAAGAAGCAAAGGCTGAAATTATTGATATGCTTAACAAGCAATACGATAATATTGTAACGCTAAAGGATTACTTTAATTTTCAAAATGATTTCGGTGTACTCACATTTCCAAATGGCGTGACGTTAAGTGTTGGTTCATTAATCAAGAAAAAAGATATTGACCTGACCAATTTCAAGTATAGCTTTCTCGCAATGCCGAACGACAGGGAGCTATTCAACTTCTTTTTTGAAACAAAGAAATACGGTAAAAAAATCAAAAGTCGTTATTGTAATCGTGAAAATTTTACCGGTTATAATGATGTAATGAAAAGAACCGATGCGTACTATATTGAGAATGAGTTTGTACGAAAGGTAGCAAAAGCATCATATCTCAACTCAGAGCATGGTACATACTTTATCATATCAAGGCGTAATTTGCTGCATGGGTATATGCGTACCGATATTGCACAATTATTCAATGTACACTTAGATAACCTTGTAGATACGAATGGCAAGCCAGTTGCCTATGTGCAGAACTTACTTGATATGCAAGAAGAGTACTTTGATATCATACGAGAAAATCTTGAGAATTATGATACCATTGAAGTACCCGCTGAATTCCTAGTAAGAAGAAAGAAACTCAATGTACTGAGTGCTGAACTTCGCAATACTACAATATCAGCAAAATTATTTAATGGTTACGATTATAATACAAAAATTAAGTTGGATTCACTTTTCAAATTCAAAGAGCCAATATTTTACGGCACAACTGAGGATAAATATAAACTATCCTGCGCCAGTACTGTTTTTAATGAATTATTTGATGGCTCGGCAATAATTACTTCTGGATATAGTTATAATAGCGATGAATTTAATCGTAATTCAAAGAAAGGTATCATTTTTATCATGTTATCAAAAAGCAACTTAAAACACATAAAGTATTGTCGGAATGCATATCATGTTGACCAGTTTTATAATAAAATGCTATACCGTAAAATAGATGAAATTACTACTAATATTCAAACCATTAAAATTATTGAGAAATACAATTCACTGAATAGTTTATATAAAAATGAGCAGTTTGTACAAATTAACGATAAATGGGGTAATCTAATTTCCGAAGTAAATAATTATATTGAAAATTTATCTGTAAGAAAAAAAGACTACTATTATATCAAAGACAAACTATCGCAATTCGTTAACATCGCCAATATACCACTAACTGATGAACAGAAAAAAATCAATATGAAAATTGAGCGATTAGAAGAATTAGAAAAAAAGAACAGAAATGTATTGCATTATTTGTCCTCAGGCTTTTTTTATAATTTAGATATTACACTGACTGATATATTGAAAAAGATAATGATATTTAATTAATAAATTCGTAACAATTTTTAATCACATACGTATAGATACTAAACTAAAACGTTCAAACAATGAATAATATTCAAGCGGTAAAAGTGGGCTGTACTGTTAACATAAGTATCAACGGTAAACTACACAAAAAGAATTGTGGCAATGATGAGGAAGCAAAAGAACTCTATCGTCTTGTTCTGGTTGCAAGGGAAGATTCTAGTGATGAGAACATAAAAAAAATTCGTATGTACTTGAATGAAAAGACAAGGATTGCATACCTTTGTGGACTGGAAACCGATTTAGAAACGGGTGAAGTATTCTTAGCAGGATTCAACACTCCAATACCAAACGCATTACTTGAAGTAATCAAGGAGTACTACGAGAACCAATATCCATTGGATGCCATTATTAACTTCTGGAAACTCCTAATGGTTAACCCAGATAAAAGGGTGCGTGAAAATCTATTCAAATTTATTACAGCACATGATTTTGTATTAACCAGCAAGGGTTACATGGTGGTTTACAAAGCAGTATACCGTAAGAATAACCCCAAATCAAATGAACAGCTATTCGCAGAATTTTTGACCAATATATACTTGTTGGTTAAAAAGAAATGGAGATGTAGCCCAAATAAGTACGTAATTTATCGTGATGCCAAAACTGATGAGTTTAAATTCACCAAATTGGTAACCGCTGAAAAATGGAATGAAAAGGAGCTCAATATTGAAATCCTAGGTAATCTTGGTGATTTGTACGAAATACTTATTAATACCCGAAATAAAGAAGATCAGGTAATATACACCGATATGCATACCCGAAGCATGTCAATTGAACTTGGTACACCTGTTAGGATGGAAAGACACGAATGTGATTCTGACCCAGCAATTGATTGTTCCTGTGGATTACACGTGGGAGCAACCAAGTACGTTGAAAGGTTTGCTGATAACGATTCAATCGTTCTCGTTTGTTTTGTAAATCCAGCACATGTAATTGCCGTACCTGATTACGACCACTCGAAAATGCGTGTCGCTGAATACTTTCCATTCGCACTCGCTGCATACAGTAACAATAAAATCAATATCATCAAAGAGGCTTATTTGGAAGATGATTACTGTGAGTATGAAATACTGGATCTTGAAAAGTCCATTAAAAAAATAAAAGCAAAAGAACTTCCATACAAAAGTGCGAAAAATGCTAAAAAGGAAGAACGCTCAATGTCCGAACTACAGAAAATGCTCGAAACACGTCTCGTCGATATTTACTAAATTCTCTGAATTCCCCAGTGAAAACTGGGGAATTCTAAAACAGTAGTACTAACCTTAATTAAAACAACAATGAAAACAGAAATGTACAGGTTTAATGGCAACCTTTATTACGCCACTAACACGATCACCTTGAATTTCTATGTTGAAATTCATTGCATTCAATCATTCATTACCGAGTTAAATATTCATCAAGCAAATTCCAAAACAAAAATGGGATATGTTATTAGCAAAAATTCGGATGACTACATCATTTCAAATAAGGTGCGTAGAGGAAAACATATCGTATTAACTCTGCCAGCATTCTCTATGTACAATAAGCTGCTGAAACTTGGGTTTAACTCAAATTCGGAGGTCAGAGATAATATTTACGTTTATCAGTATCGTTTCGATAAAACTCGCCACGGTAAATTAACCTGCGTCCTATTATGGAAACCTAAAAGAGGATGGTATTTACAGCGGAGAAATTTTCCAGTAACCTATAAAAGCGTATACGCTAATGGTACACACTTTACTGCGATGAACGGTACATATGCATTTCCAACCTAATTAATTTAATTAAAATGAAAAATAATAGACCTTATGCCCATGATTATAAGGAAGAAATGCAGGAGCTTGTAAATCAAATCACCAAACTTGATATGGTTGTTACCACAAGATTATTTACTCTATGCATTAATCATCGTAAAGCACCCATTTGCATTATACGAAATGAAGGCGAAGAAGTAATTATTACAGCAGATAGCCTTGTTCATGCAACAAACGGTAAAAGTATTATCAAAGATTTACCATTCGATACCCGCATTGAGTATATTGCAAACATCGAAAAATGGATTGCTAAAACATATACGTATACGCAAACAAAACTTGAGTTTTTAGAACAACGTCATGCAATGTACAAGTAAATAATTGATAGGCAATGCACGGTTTAAAACTTAATTAAAATACCAGAAAACAATGATACTGTTTTCTGGTATTTTAATATTAACATAAATAATCTTAATTAAAATCAATATGAAAGCCGAAACTAAATTTTTGCATAAAAGGAAAGCCAAACTATACACAAGACTTGCATGGATAACCATTGTAATATTCATACCGGGATTCGTTGTATTAATACCGCTTTCTAAATCAATACCGTCTAAACTAATATGTATATTACTACTAAGTATTATTACTGGTATTATTACTGGTATTATCTTTAGTTCTATTTCAGATATGTACAGAAGACGATTAGTTGAATACATGAAGAATATCCGAGAATATCGTATTCGTAGAGAATACTGCAGAGCACTACGATTATTCGATTCTCAGGACTTTAAAACTATCGTGGATATCTATAATAGGCATATCCCCGATAATCATCAATACAAAGACTTACTGTATATCTCATTGATTCATGAATTTAAACATACTGATGACCAAGATATGAAAGAAAAGGGCGATATCAAATTCGCAAAGCTGATTGAAAACAATCATCCAAAACATATTTATTTGTTCGAATAAATATACTTTAGGTATTGTTTAATATCTAAATTATTTATATTTTTACAATCCTAATTCTATACTTACAATGTACAGTAATCCAATGAGAAATAAATCAATTAATTATGTTATAGGCGATGCAACATACCCTATTGGTAATGACAGAAAAATAATAGCGCATATCTGTAACAATGAGAATAAATGGGGACGTGGCTTCGTACTTGCCGTATCAAAAAGATGGAAGCAACCAGAAATCGAATACCGTGCATCACCCAATCATATCCTAGGCAATGTACAATTCGTTAAGGTAAGCGATGATATTACCGTTGCCAACATGATTGCCCAGCACGGTATCATATCTGAAAAAAATAGACGACCAATTAGCTATGCCGCACTAAGAATTTGCCTTTCCGAAGTTAATGATAAAGCATTTAAATTAAATGCCACCATTCATATGCCAAGAATCGGAACCGGTTTGGCTGGTGGTGATTGGAATATTATTGAACAAATAATCAAAGACGTAATGTCCGTGAATGTTATCGTATATGACTTAATGTAATATTTTAATTAAAATAAGTTATTAATCAAATTCTTAAAGAATTATATGAATAAACAAAATATTGTACCAGATTTTAATATGCCAAATCATGCCAACGAATTAAGCAAGGCTGAAGATATTTTAGAAAAGCTTAAATGTAAGTTTAAATCATATGAGGAAACCAAATTAATATCCAATAAACAGTATCTCACATTGTACGAGGAAACCATTAGAATCTTGGATTATATTGGTCAGCTATCATTATCTGCATTTAACATTGAAACCAAAATTGAAGAACAATATTTTAAGCAATATAAACACTTACCAGAACTAGCTAAAAAACTCTGGTATGAACACTATGAAAAAATCCACCATCCATACGATTTACTTAAAAACCGTTGCTTTAAACTACTGGATAACTATGATGAATTGTATCTAAAAATATATAAAAATGTTCCACCTAACTGGAGTCCTAAATAAATATTACCATTGTACAACCTAAATAAATATTACCATT
>Ga0172381_10004273_pt1 | contig 14820 bp, 16 predicted proteins | sample Leawel6488metaG_FD_119754 | JGI IMG/M metagenome (GOLD analysis project Ga0172381, IMG submission 119754) | Leachate microbial communities from a municipal landfill in Southern Ontario, Canada - Leachate well 64-88 metaG | ecosystem: Engineered > Solid waste > Landfill > Unclassified | place...
AGAAGGAGATTACGTCTTAGGAAAAGATATAGATTTCTTTAATCCAAGTGATTGGACAAACCCCCCAGACGGTATTAACACAACAACAGACAATTGGAATTCCGGAGAAGGATTTGCACCAATAAGAGGGGGGGGGAAAGAGCAATTTGCGGGCTCTTTTAATGGAAATGGATTTACATTAACTAACTTATACATCAATAGACCATCAGAAGACTTTGTGGGATTATTTGGGATTACAGATGCAGGTTCAATAATAAATGTAAGATTAGAAGATGTAAATATTGTTGGAGGAAATTATGTAGGTGGATTAGTTGGAGCAAATTCTGGAACTTTAGCTATAAGTTATTCTACAGGAACTGTTGAAGGTGCTGCTGCTGTTGGAGGATTAATTGGAAAATTTTCGAATGGTACAATCGCAAATGTATACTCTACAGCTAATGTTATAGTACACCAAGATATTGGAGGCGGATTAATTGGAGAAATAGTAACTGGAGAATTAAATAATAGTTATTCTGCAGGAGAAGTCAATGGCGATAAGGCCACCTATATTGGAGGATTAATTGGCAGAAATGGTGATGGTATAATCACTAATTGTTTCTGGGATAAAGACACTTCTAAACAAGAAACTAGTGCTGGCTCTGAAATTGGATTGCACACTTCAGAAATGATGGACTCAAAAATCTTTACTAACTGGGATTTTAAAGATATTTGGGATATTGTTGAATCAAAAACTTATCCTTTCTTAAGATAAATTAATTATAATCCTAAAACCATTCTTAAAACTAGAACAAGTATTGCTATTCCTAAGGCAATTCCAATAACTACTTCTGGAGACATCTTTGGGCCACCAGTATTTTCTTTAAATCTCATAATTCCAATCGCTGAGCTTGGACTTTGATTTGTTGTCTTTGAATTATTCATTTTCATAACTTTTCACATATTTTTTAAGTATTTCTATATAATCTTAAAAACCAAAACCATTTTATATTAATCTATTTTATATTTTATTAGGGATTCAACTATGGATGAAAAAACTTCCGAATATAAATGGCTTATAAGAATTGCATTTCTTGTAATAATTATAGTTATAGCATTGTTTGTATTTATATGGACGGGAACAATAAGATGTAGATCCATTCCTGGGGGCTGTGAAGTTTATTGGAGCGTTATGACAATTGTGACTGGAAGAGAACAGCCTAGTGTTTTAATCTTGTATGACCCGCTAGATAAAAACGGACTTGGAAACCCAGAATTATTAAAATCATTATTATCTGATAGAACAGGAATTTCAATACACCCATCAATTGCAGACATTAGATTTTTAAATTCTGAGCAATTAAAAAATGTAAGTTTAGTTATTGTTGAAAAAGCAAGAAAGATTTCAACAATACAAATGTTAACTATTCAAAATTTTGTGTCCCAAGGTGGAAGAGTTATTTGGATAGGCGATGCTGGCCAAGAAGCTGCTGGTGAAGAAGACTTACTGTATGTAGGGCCACTAAATCCTGAAAAAAATGGATGGATAAGAGTAACTGATGCAAATATCGTAATTTTCTTTAATAGATTTTTAGGAGTTAACTATGTAGATAATTTTTGTAATATAAGAGACTGTACAACTGGCGATCATTTTACTGGAAAATTAATTCCTACTTCTCAAACACATCCATTAACTTATGGACTTAGATCTAATCTACAAATTTATGATAATTATTCGATTGTTAAATTAACAGAACCAAATCCTGTTCCATTAAAAGTAGATTATGGTTCTAGTTTATTTAATGATAAAGGGAAAAATTTTGGGGATATTTTTGATGTGATTGTTACAAGTAATTCTAATCTTGTTGCTTATTATGCAATACCTCCAGAATATGTTGCAGAACCAACAGATAAAGACAAATATTATTCAATAGTTTGGAATATGTTTGACGGAATGGTAAATTAAACATGACCAAATCATTTGAAGTTGCAATTGCAATAATTTTACTATTGTGTTTTGTATTCTTCTTATTTGAAAGTGTTAGTCAGGAATATAAAAACACACCAATTCCTGAAGACCTAAAAAATGTAATTCTATTAAATGCAAAAAACTCAGAGTTTAGAGGACTTGTCGAAGAGTCAGATGTAGAGAATATTTATTCTTTATTATATCCACAAATGGACTATAAATTTAATGTATCAATCTGTGAATGGTTAAGTACATCTTGTATTACTAAAGAATTAACTGGATTTACAAAAAAAAAAGAATTTGTATATTATTTTGCAGACTCTAATAAGACATTACATATACAACTAAATTAGATGAGGAATATTAATGCAGAAAGGATTTACGTATATAATTACGACAATGATGATTATTATATTAATAAGCGGAATTGTTCTTATTAATAATCCTATTCGCAAAACAATAAATATCACTCCAAAAGTTTTAGCTAAAAACTACGAAATAGAATTTCTAAATCTTACAACTAATAATCCAACTGCAGAAGACTTAAATAACCTTAATAAAAGATTTGAAAAATTTGTAAATAGTAATAATTATGATACAGGGATCTGTAGTATTGTTGAAACAGAAGACTACATCTTATTAAGTAACTTTACGGGAGTAGATTGTCAAATGATAATAGACGGGAACGAAAACCAACTAATTAATGATAACACAACTGTGACAATAGATAGATTTATAAATAATATGAATATATATTTATGTAGTTGTTATTATATTAGTGGAGAGAATATCTACTACATAGACATACATAATGAAGATTCAAAAACAATATTAAAAAACTAGAGGTAATAATATGAAGGATGTTACAACGCTTTTAAATCAAATAGAAGAAAAGAGTAATGTTATTGTTGCAAAATTAGAATTACTAAGATTTGCAGAAGAAGATGCTCAAACAATAAAAAAATCAATTGAAGGAATCAAAAAGAAATTAGATTCTGGAGAAATAAGTAAATTCTCTTATGCTACAATGCTTGAAATGAACAAAAAAAGAGTAACTGACAATACCAATGCTAAAAAGAAAACTTGGGATGAAGTTGCAGAAGCAATTAACGAGATAAGTGATCTATTAAATGATTTAAAAGATACTTATAATACAAAAACAGAATATGAGGGAGTAGACGAAATAAAAGGCCCAAAGGCTTAAATTTAATCTATTTTTCTTTTATATTTTAAACTGAATATAAAGATGAGCCATGAAAATACCACAAGAAAAGGATGCTTCAAAGCTTGTTGACCTAATTCTTAATCTTAAAAATATTGAAAATAAAAGAACTTCTGAAGAAAAAAAACTTCTAGAAAAATTTTATAAAGAAGAAATTGATTCTAACGCACTAATTAAAGAGCTTAAAGAAAAAAAGCTTTTTGAAACTTCTAAAAAGATAGATGCTGAGTTTGTTAAAACGATTTTTGAATATAACAATTTAATTTATCAAATAAGTACTGATTTAGAAAAAACCGATTATCATAAATTCACACTTGCAAAAAAATCAATAATCAAATTATTATTAAATGACTTATTCGACATCAGAGCTAGTACAAAAAAAGAACTTGAAGCAAAGAAAATAAAAATAAAAGAATTAGAAGAAAAAAAGAAAGAATTAAAAACACTAGAAGAAAAAAAGAAAACCATTCCAAAATTAAAAATGGTAGAAACTTCCGCAGTACCTATAACTGCACATAAAAGTATATTTGAATTGATAAGCTCAGCAGTAGCTTTAAATAAAAAAGAAATTGCCGCAGAAAACTCAAAAAAACCAATAATTCCGGAAATTGCAAAAGGACCAGTTTTTGAAGAACCAAAAGAAGTACTTCCTGAAAACTATCAAGTATTAATTGAAGGCTTTGCATATGCTTTTGTTGAAGATATAGATGGAGACAGAAGATACATAGTTGCAGAACCAGAATTGACTGCAGCAGAAGAAAAAATACTTATAGAAACAAAACAAGAATTAATAAATAAAATTTCATTAATCGATCTTAAAGACGAATCACAATTACTTAAACTTGTTGACAAAATATTTAATAAAACTAAACTAAATGCACAACAGAAAACAAAAATAATGTATTATGTTGGAAGACAAATAAAAGGCCTAGATATTATTGAACCATTAATGCATGATCCATTAATTGAAGATATTGAATGTGATGGAACAGGAATACCAATCTTTATTGTTCACAGAAAATACGGACATTTAGAAACAAATATTTTGTTTAAAGATGAAAAAGAATTACAACAGTTTGTTATTAAGATGGCTCACTTAAGTAAAAGTTATGTTTCTTATGCAAGCCCTTTACTTGATGCAATACTTCCAGACGGCTCTCGTATCAATGCAACATTAACAACTAATGTTTCTACCAGGGGGCCAACATTTACTATTAGAAAATTCCCACAAAAACCATTAACTGCAATTGATCTAATCACAAGTGGAACATTAAATCCAATGATTGTAGCTTATATCTGGACAGTTATGGAATTTCAAAGAACAGTTCTTATTATTGGACCAACTGCTGGTGGAAAAACCACATTATTAAATGTAATAACTTCTTTTATCCCAACAGGCCGAAGAGTTGTTTCTATTGAAGATACTCGTGAAATTAATCTTTTACTTGACAACTGGATACCACAAGTAACAAGACCAGGTTTTGGACCACCAGACGGCAGTGGAAAAAAATATGGTGAAGTCACAATGCCTGACTTAATCAAAGAATCATTCAGACAAAGACCTGATTACTTGATCTTAGGTGAAGTTCGTGGAGAGGAAATGTCTGTCATGTTTCAAGGAATGGCTTCTGGTCACTGTTGTTTATCGACAGTTCACGCAAGAAGTCTAAATGACTTAGTTAACAGACTAATAACTCCTCCAATATCACTTGAACCATCACTTTTAACATCACTTGACATAGTTATTGTCACGGGATTTCACGGAGGTAGTGAAGTTAAGAGAACCATTAAAGAAATTGATGAAATAAGAGGTTTTAATGTACGTGATAACAAGATAGAATACAATGCAGTGTATAATCCTTCAGAAAAAGTACAAACAAAAGAAGGAGATTTATTCACAAGTGAACTACCAATAACCTATAGAAGTGAAATACTTAAATCCGTTTCTAAAGAATACAATATTAACATTAATGATCTTCTTGAAATAATAAATAAAAGAATTAAATTTATTGAAGACCTAGTTAAGAATCCACCAAAAGATTATGTGGATTTTAAATTAGCAGTAAATAAATACAAAAGGCAAGAAGGCGAGATTAGAGATAATTCTAAATAAAACTAATTTTACTTAAATGGATCTCTTTTATTCAATAAATATTCTGGGTCTATTTCTTTTGAATTAGTTTTTGTCTTTTTCTTCTTTATCTTACTTTTTTTTATAAATATTATTATTCCTAGAATTGCTATTAAAGCAATAATGCCATAAATTAAATAATTTGAAATATCTTGATCTTCTAATTGTATAGTTCCTGCTTCCTTAATCTTTTTTACTTGGTTCTTTGCAAGTTTAATTTTAGTTATACTTTCTAAATATCTGCCTTTATTATATTGTTCTTTTAACTGAGAATAATTTTGACTTAAATCCGAAACTGTCTTACTATCATTCCATAAATTTATTTGTTCTTCTCCTAGAATGTAATTTATAGATTCATCAAGAGTGCTTTTCAAATCTGCATCAAAATTATATAATAATGCTTTAGCATTATAGTAATCTTGCCTAGATTTCAATATTTGCTTTAAAATTTCTACTTTACTTGTAGGTCCTGTTTTTTCAAAATCTGAAATTATTGAATTGTAAAATACACTTGTAGAAGAAATACTATCTGTAATTGTCCCTATATCTGAAGAAAGGGTTGTTGGTGCAGCGGTATAACTATAGATTATGTTTTTAGTAGTTTCATCTAATTTCTGGTCAGCAACAACTGGCTCCACAATCTCGATTGCAGAATCACTATAAGTCATTGCAGTAGCGATTAAAGAATTATATCCTGTAAATGAATTTTTATAAGAATAAATAAGATCATCTGTTTTGGAACAATCAGAAGTATCTAAAAACGTTGCTTGTTCTTTTTGTAATTTAACCAACTTTGTTTTCGTATCTTGTAACTGAGTTATTAACTGCTCTAATTTTTCTTTACTATTCTGGCATTTTAAATTAATACTTGAAGAATAATTAGATTTAATAATTCCATCAAGTCTTGCAGACTTTGATTTCAAACTAATTACCAAATTATCAATTTTATCGAACAATGGCTGGGCTAAAAAATTTGAACCAGTTTGCATTTTTATATTTCTATAAAGATGAACTGTTTTAATCAAGTCGTCTGAATCCTCTGAGATTACCTTTCCATTATTAGATTCTATTGGCAAGAAAAATATTAAGTTGGATTTACTATCAACAATTGTTATCATATAATATTCATTTGAATCACAATTTACATAATACAATCCAGAATCTAAAAACTCATTTGATTGCATATAGTCTTTTGCTATGTCTTGAGCAGGATATATTGAAATTGCATTTACTATTGGAAATAACATTAATATTAATGCAATTATGATTAATTTTTTCATTTTAGTTTTCTTCCTTAAATATCATATTAAACACATAAATAAGTGCTGCAAATATTAAAAATACTATTGATAAGTAACTGTACATTATTGAAATTAACATTAATGCGAAAAAAACTGCAAAATAGTTCTCAATAATTGTCATAAATGGTATTTGCTTTATAGTAGTTATAACCTTTGTTTTTACTTCTGGAGCACTTAAATCTGGCATTGATGCTTTTATTTCTTCTATAGTTTTTTCTTTTGAAATCTCTTTATTGAGATTGTCTAAAAACTCAGTAAATTCTATAGAGTCTGTATCTGTTTTCTTTGTTAATGCAAGATATTCATCTGATGATTGAATATATTCTAGATTTGCTTTCGTACATTGTTTACTTATGGTGTAAGAAGTACCAATCCAAGGGCCCAAGTCATCAGATACAAAAAGATTTACAATTCCTGCTTCCATTTCTTCAGCTTTTGATTTTTGATTTGGAAGTAAATAAAATACACTTGCAATAAATATTGCAATAATTAGAAAAATAGTTACTTTTGATAACATTTCATTTGCAAGATTATAGGGGGTCTTTTTGGTTTCAATATCATTTTGATTAATTATACAAGCAATAACGTGAGCAACCAAATACAATACTAAAAAGAGTATAAAATAAAGATTTAAGTTAAAGAATATTGCAGAAATAATTATTACTAATAATAACGAAAATATTATAATCATCAAACTTTTTTGCTTTGAAGAATTAAAAATCACAGACAAGATGATTACAGACGTTAATGGAAAGAATATTATAAATAATAAGAAATTAATAGTAACCATAGAATTAAGCATTGACACAACATCAAAAATAATTACTGTTTGCATTGTTAGTTTTGATGACACTAGAAAGTAAATCCAAAAAAATGCAGAAGAGATAATTAATATAGATTTAATTATATTTTTTTTATTAATAATTTCTCCCATCTTTATTTCACTTTAGTATTTCATCAATATTTACTAGATCAATTGCTTCGTTATTATGAATAACAAATGAAGTTTCTGTCTGAGAAACAAAGGCGCCTACTTTTTCTAAAAGTATTGGATATGCTCCAATTACTTGAAACTTTAGTAATTCCCTAAATGCAACTTTTCTTTCAAAACTAGACATCCCTTTGCCTACCCAAAACTCAGAGAATGCCATTCCTTCAAATCCTTTTATTTCTTCAAGTATTTTTCTTGCATTCGTGTTTCTTATTGGGATTTCATCTTGAAATATAAAAATATAAACATTTTCTCCTTCGGTAACATAACCACGGCCAGTACTTGAAAATGGCTCAATTGCAAACCAAGTTTCAATTTCAGAAAACTTGATGTTATAATCATTCCTTACATTTGGAATTGATGGATGGTTGTGTGTTGTGTATCTTGAAATGGTATGGCCTGTAAGATTCTCTATTGGTTTAAAACCAAAACTAATAATTGTATCTTCAATTATTTCTCCAACTTTTGCAATTGTTGCAGTTTTTGGATTTTCCACAATATATGCTTTGGATTTTAATAACGCTTTTACACTTGACTCTCTTAACAATTCAAACTTTTTATCAAAGATTATTGTTTGTGAAGAATCTGTAATGTAACCATCGATTGATACTCCAATATCAACTTTAAGAACATCTGTTTCTTTTAAAATTATTAGCTCTTCAGGACTATAAGAATTGTGAGCAGCTTGTTCGTTTATTGAAAGATTAATTGGCCAAGCAGGTTTTGCCCCGTTTTCTTTTATTAGCTCTTCAAGTTTTGTTCCAATCTCTAGAAAAGACATTCCTGGTTTAATTATCTTTTGAGCTAGTTTCTGTGCTTTATTGTTTATTGCGCCAGATTTTTTTAAAATCTCAATTTCTTCTGTTTTCATCTTTTGTCTTGTTTATTATTTATTAAAAATATTACTGCGACTAATCCAATAGCTAAACCAAAATATACTGGCATATCAGGTATTGGCGTTGCTTTTGCGGCTTTGATTATTACGAAATGTTCTTGAGTAACATTGTTTGATGGATTTGTGTCCCCTGAATCAGTTATTGTTGCTCTAATCAAATATGGAGAATTAGATGCGTTTGTGTCTGTTCCAGTTATGATTTTTAAAAGATCATATGTTGAATTGGAATTAACGTCTTGATTAATTATATATGTTCTAATTACAACGCCCCCTGGAGAAAACAATTGAAGGTTAATATCAATTTCTTCATCAGTTGAAGAATTATTAACAATAAGAAGATTAATATTAAAATCGGTTTTTTCAACAACCGTTTTTGGAACAACTAAGTCGCTTACAAAAAAATCAGCAGCAAAAATGGTGCCACAAAATAATAATAAAAATGCAAATATCAATATTTTTTTCATATTTTTTCTTTTCTCCTTACATATATTATAGTAATATAAAGTAAGTAAGGTTTATAAAATTAGTGAAAAAGAAAATCACTCAAGTTTTGAATCGTACTTGCCTGAGTTGAATTCTTTTAGTGCTTCTGCTGGGACTTTTCCATCAATATTTACTCCAAGAGATCTACAAGTGCCCATAACTTCTCTTATTGCAGTTTTCATATTTCTTGCATTTAATTGATTGTATTTTGCTTTTGTAATCTTTAAGACTTTATCAAAAGAAATATCTCCTGCAATTACAGTTCCTGCCTTTCCAGAAGCAGTCTTTAGTTTAAGTTCTTTTTTTATTAATGCACTTGTTAATGGGGCACCTACTTCTATTGAAAAGCTCTTATCTGCATTGACATGTACTTTAACAGGCACTGACATGCCTTCTAAGTCTTTTGTCTTGTGGTTAATTTCTTTAACAACTTCTACTGTGTTAATCCCTAATGGACCTAAAGCTGGACCTAATGGCGGACCTGCATTTGCTTTTCCTGCATCTACTAAAACTTTTATTGTTGGCATATTATTTTTCACCTAATTATTTTTTCTCCATTTTATTTAATTTAATAATTTTATATTTTCTGCTTTCATTGTTATTGGAACCTTAACTGTTGCATCAAATAATTCAATAACTACTTCTTCTTTTGCTACATTTACTCTTGTTATCTTTGCTCTTGAACCTTTGAAAGGGCCAAGTATTATCTCAACTGTTTGACCAGGCTTAATGGAACTCATCAATGGCCTTGATTCTAAAATTCCTGCAATTTCTTTAATGTTAATGTTTCCAGTAACCATTTGCCCACCCTTTATGTGAGGAACATTATGGATTAATAGTTCAATTGTTTTTTCAGAATCTGCTTCTATTAAAATATATCCTTTTAAATCAGCCATCTCAACTAAAGAATAAACAGATAAGCCATCTTCTTTAATTCTGTGATGAAGAATATCTATAACTACTCTCTCCTGACCAACTGTTGTTCTTACTGTAAAAATCATAATTTACCACTAATTAAATTCATTGTTAATTTTACAATAAAACCAATTACTCCAATAATAATCATACCAAGACCAACAATCTTTGCCATTGACCAATATTCTTTATTACTTGGTTTTTTTGCAATTAATAAAATTCTCTTTGATGATTCAAAAAATTCTTTTAGTTTATTTGCCATTTTTTTATCACACTTTAAATACTATCAATATCTAATTCTAAATCTTTTTTCTTTCTTCCAATACTTGTTCCTACAATATCACTTAAATATGGAATATCTGCGCCTGCAATTACTGCCATGACTTTTATTGAGTTTCTTGGCATATCTTCATCAACTAAAGCACCCCAAATTATATGTGCATCTTGACTAATCTTTGAAGCAACTGTTTCAACAATCAATTCTGCTTCTTTTAAAGTCATATCTTGACCGCCAATAACATTTACTAATGCTTTTGTTGCATTTGAGATTTCAATATCAAGTAATGGCGAAGTTAAAGCCTCTTCAACTGCTTCCATTGCTCTTGAATCTAAATTATTTTTATTTGCTGAACTTTCTCCAACACCAATCATTGCAAGACCACCGTTAGATAGTATTGTTCTTAAATCTGCGAAATCTAAATTGATTATTCCTGCTTTTGTTACAAGTTCAATTATTCCTTTTACTGATTCTGTTAATATCTTATCAACTTCTTGAAATGCCATTTGTAATGGTAGATCTGGAGCGATTTCTAAAATCTTGTCATTTGGTATTATAATTAAAGTATCAACTTCTTTTCTTAATCTTTCTAGTCCCGTTAAAGCATTTTCAATTCTTTGCTTTCCTTCAACTGCAAATGGTAAAGTTACAACACCTATACAAAGTGAGCCTTTTTCTTTAACAATTTTTGCAACCTCTGCAATTGCTCCGGTACCTGTTCCGCCGCCAAGACCACAAGTTATAAACACCATGTCTGCGTCTTTTAATAAACCTTTAATTTCTTCTTTGGATTCTTCTGCTGCAGCTCTACCAACTTCTGGGTTTGAACCTGCACCAAGCCCTCTTGTTGTTTTCTTCCCAATTAATATTTTTCTGTCTGCTCTAATCTTTAAAAGAGCTTGAGCATCAGTATTCATAGCAATCATTACTGCGCCTTCAATACCTGTCTGATTCATTCTGTCAAGACTATTTCCACCGGAACCACCAACACCGATAACATAGATGTTTGGTAATGATGCTTTCAAGAATTCCTCTAATTCTTCATCATCACTTCTCTGGACTTTTTCACTGTTAGCGTCTTTTGCAACAACTCTGCTGCTTTGCATTCCTGACAAAATTAATCTCCCCCTCTCTTATTATCTTTAAACTTAAGCAATTTTATTAATATTATATAAAAAAAGATATTATATTTATAGACTAGAAACCTTTAAATATAAATCTATTTCAAGTATTTACAAGGAACTAGTGAATTATTATGATAAAAACAAATATTCTAAAAATTGGCAAAGACATTAAAGAAATTAAGATTCAAGGAGCAAGTAAGATTGAACTTGCTGCAGTTTTAGGCATTCTTGAAGTTATTAATCAAAGTAAACTTGAAGGAAATGACTTCTTAGGAGAAGTTGTTGAAAACATTAACTATCTTATTTCTCAAAGACCTAATGAACCAAAACTTAGAAATTCCCTTAGTTATATTTGGCAAATGAGTAATAAGTATCAAAGTGTTAAAGAAAGAAATGTACTTGTTGAATTAATTAATAGTTATGAAAAAACCACAGAAACAAATAATGAATTGATTTCAGAGTATGCTTCTCAAATGATAACTAATGGTTCAACAATCTTGACACACTGCCATTCCAACTTAGTTGAAAATGCTTTTAAGAAAGCATATGACAGGGGAATTGACTTTGAAGTCATTTGTACAGAAACAAGACCCCGGTTTCAAGGAAGAATCACTGCTAAAGCACTTTGCGAGTATGGAATCAATACAACACAAATAGTTGACTCTGCAGTTTCTGCGTACCTTAAAAAAGCAGATCTTTTCATTACTGGTGCAGACGTTATCTTTCAAGATGGTTCAATTATGAACAAAGTTGGAACGCACACCATTAGTCTTGTTGCTAAAAACTTCAAAACTCCACACATTGTTTTAACTTCTACACACTGTGTTGAAACAGATATTTTTGTTTCTCTAAACGAACAAATTGAAGAAAGAAACATTGATGAGATTTGGAGCGAAGCAGATGGAAGACCAGACAACTTAAAACTAAAAAACCCAAGCTTTGATATTGTTCCAAATGACTTGATTGATAAATTCATAACAGAAGAAGGAGTGTTCTCTCCTGAGACTCTTGCCATCTGGGTTAGGAAAAATTTGAAATAAAATAAATTATTTAAAATCAGCAAGGCCTTTTTGCTTAGTCTTACTTAAAAGTTCTTCTTTTGAAAGACCAAGTTCTTCAAGAATTGGAAGGATTGCTGGGACCAACTGGTTGTTAATATAGTATTCTACATCATAGTCTTTGTCTTTAACAAACTCAACTACTTGTGCCTTATCAGAAATGCTTTTGCCTTTTTCTGTGATTATAAATTCTACTAGATCTCCTACTTTAAATTTCTTGCCTGCTTTCTTTGCATTCTTGATTGCAGACATTGCTGGGTTTAAGGTCTTATAACTTTCAAGAGATTTGTGAACAAAAGTCTGAATGACTAACTTACTGTTTGGAATATCTTTATTCTTTAAATCATCAATTATAAAATTAAGATAACTTAATGCCTTCTTACTGTCTTGGTCCATTAACACAAGTTTAAGAACTTCCTTTTGTGTTTCTTTGACTAATGGACACCAATCATGTCTTACGTATTCAAAGCCTTTAATTTTTAAATTTCCATTATAATCAAGAAGAGCATATTTCTTTTTTGCACCTCTTTCTTTATCTCTAGCATGAACAAATAACCCAGACATATAAATATCTTCTAGTTCTAAAGTCATTGCTGGGGGAAGATCTGCATTTAATTCTTTTAAATCAGATTTTAATTTATCAATATTTCTAAACTGAATGAAACAAGAATCTGTGTCTCCGTAAATTACCATGTATCCTTTGGTTTCAAAATCTCTAATAATGTCTTGTATCTTTAGTCTTACAAGATAATACATAATTTCTAGAGTTGATTTAGAATACCATCTTGCTCCACTATATCCCATATAACCATATGTTGATGCTAAGAAAATCTTTAAAGCATACTGCTTGGCGTGCATACTCCTATATTCTTGTGTATCTTTTGATAATGTTTTTGCCTTATCTTTATAACCGGCTCTTAAAGTTAATAGTTCTTCTAAAATCTCTGGAACAAAACCTTTTTTATTTTGACAAATATAATGGCCAATAATGTTGTCTTGGTGTGTCTTTTCCTGCTCACAACACAAACAATCAACAGTTTCTGGACTAATATTGTAAGAAATTAAAATAGAGATGTGATAACTTCTAAAATCCAGAACCGCAATATTTTTGTGTAGTCCAGGAACTGGAGACTTAACATATGCTCCACTAAACTTGTGTTTTTCTCTTTCTCCAATCTCTTCAGCTGTTGGCTTATTTGGAATTAATTTTCCTTTTTTTAAATAATGCTTAAAAAATAATCTTTCAACCATTGCTCCTGCTGATGAAAAAACTAAATCATTAACTGGAAAATTAATGAAATCGGAAATCTCAAAAATTATGGAGTTGTAATTATTTGCGAGCTCAAGTGTTGCTATTGAATCGTCTAGATTATAATCAATTATCTTGTAATAATCTTTTGCTAAATAAACTTCTCTCATTTCCTTTGGCGGAAGCGTAAGCTTTGCATTGCCTGTTAATTTTGAATAAAGAGAATTAAGATCCAACTTTGGATAATTAAAAACCTGAAGATACCTTAAAAGACGCATAATTGCATAAACATCAATATGCACTGTGCCTTCTAAATTTATTCTTTTGTTTTTTGACTTTGAATAAACTAGTTTACTTTTTGAAAATAAAAACTCCTTATCTGTATGTTCCTTGTACGATTTTGCAATATATTCAAAATCAAAGATTCCGTTGTAAGTATAAACTATATCTATATTTTTAGAATCTATAAAATCCCTAAACCCTTCAATCAACTTTACTTCACTTGTAAAGAGATTAATCTGTAAATCTTTATATCTTTTTAAAAGTTCTGCTTGTATTTCTTCAGGATTATCATTAATGTCTAATAAAAAGAAAACTACTTTCTCGTTTTCATTATCAACATACGAAATCGAAATTATCTTATCTTTTCCTGGTTTAGGAAAAGACATATTCTCTGGAACTAACACTTCTATATCAAATGCACAGCTTTTTAGTTTGGAATGATCTGTATTTTCTAGAACGCTTATTTCTTTAATTCTATTATCATCTGTTAAAGTGTACTCTATTTCTTTAAAGTTACTTAAATTCTTATCAAGAAGAAACCTATATACAAACGGGATATCATACTCTAAAAGTTTATATTTTTTATTTGGGAAAACCTCATTTTCAAAAAAATGATTTCTAGATTTTATTAAATCCTCTACATTTTCAAAAACTAATTTATAGATATTTTCTTCTGTTAATGCTATACCTTTTACATTTTGTGTATTCTTTAGATAGTCTATATCTACAGATTCTAATTTACTATTAAGAGATAAATAAAAATAAGGAAAATACTCTACTGCAAATATTTCTTTAATTTCCTTTTTTTTCAAAGTCACAAACAGAGATTTTTCTTTGTAAAATACGTCTAAGAATGTGGCTCTATTAACTATAGAAATTTCTTCCTTTTGTGATTTTTTAAAAAGATTAAACATAATAAACAACCACTAAAAATAAAAAAAGAAAAG
>Ga0172381_10004274_pt1 | contig 14818 bp, 14 predicted proteins | sample Leawel6488metaG_FD_119754 | JGI IMG/M metagenome (GOLD analysis project Ga0172381, IMG submission 119754) | Leachate microbial communities from a municipal landfill in Southern Ontario, Canada - Leachate well 64-88 metaG | ecosystem: Engineered > Solid waste > Landfill > Unclassified | place...
AGATTGCTTCGCCCGTTGGCTGGCGGGCTCGCAATGACCATTAAACAGTACAACGGCTCTCTTTAATCTATGATTTTGATTTTTCATATTTAATTTTACTTTGTGGTTATACGTTTTTCGTTTTGCGTTATACGTTATTTAGTGTCTTTTGGCTTACAATTCTTACTTAGCAATTAATAATTATTAATTGGATTATACGTTTTACGTTTTAAGTTATACGTTAATTCAAGCTTCGCTTGAAACTATTGCGGAATCGATAGATCAGAAACGCGATTTGCTATCTTTTTTGGCGAGGTAATATTTGTAAAATCTACTTCCCTGCTAGCTCCAGAGCTTTTGATTAAAACGTTTCCGAAATTAAAAACCAAACCCCAAAAAGTCTGATCGACATCGACAGCCTGAATATCGTCTAAGCTGATTTCCTCTTCACGCGAACCAAAAATACCAACTCTATTTTTTACCCTTTTATTGGTGAGTTCAAAAATCGTGCTATACCAATGAAGAAATACTACTGCGACAATAAACCCTCCGGCTACAAGCGCAGCAACATAAACCCACCAGTAGCTTAATCCAGAAGAATAAAAAATAAAAAACAGCGCCGCCATTACTACAAAAATAGGTAAAATTTGCGATAGTAAAATAAAATAGCTGGGACGTAAAATAAAAATGACCTCTTCGCCCGGAATGTATTTGCTTGTTTTTGTTTGTGGCATCTAGTTGATAATAACAGATCATCTACACAAAAAAAGACCCTTTTGGCCTCGTGTATCTATTTGCAAAATCTGGCCTACCACGCGAATCCCGCTTGCGAGCGAAGTGTGGCTTGCCATCCATAGCCTTGGCGAAGGATGGTGCCGGGGCTTTGGCGGAGCGGAGACTCAAAACTCCCTGACTCGAACCCCTTACGGATTAAAGTAAAAGGTCAGTGCGCAATAGTGATTTTTCTGGTGCCGGGGAGAGGACTCGAACCTCCACACTCTTGCGAGAACTAGCTCCTAAGGCTAGCGTGTCTACCAGTTTCACCACCCCGGCTCAACTTCGGCAATTATAGAATAAAATCTCCTTTATGCCAAGAGCTAGAGGTTTCATTTTTCAAAATCTTTACTACAATGATTGTGTATGGAAAAAGAAAAAAAGCACGAAAAAACAAATCCTCTGCAAATTGCCGTTATTTTGATTTTGGCATTTGGAGTTATTACAGGATGCTTTTTTGTTGTTTGGCAAATATCGGGGCAAAAATCCAGCAAAAAAACTCTTGATCTAGCATCTATCGAAACCCAAAAAGAAGTAAATGATCTAAATCAAAAAATTGACGAGCTAAACTCAACTCTCGCTGAGATAAAATCACAAAAGGCGTCTGCCAGTGAAGATAGTACTAGCACAGAAAATCCAGCGACAGAAAAAATAAATATAAACACCGCAACGGCCGAACAACTAGATACACTCGAAGGAATCGGACCTGCCTATGCACAAAAAATAATTGAATACAGAACGACAAGTGGTGGTTTCAAAACAATCGAAGAAATTAAAAATGTCAAAGGGATTGGAGATAAAACTTTTGAGAAAATCGCTTCTAACATTACGATTTAAAAAAATAATGTGTAGGCATAATAAGCTCGGGTCTTGTTCAAGCTTCGCTTGAAAGATGATTACGAGCTAAAGCTCGTAGATTTATGTTAAGGACAGGGGCTTCAAGTTGCGAAGCTCGCCCCTATCCTTAACAATCCAACCCCCCGCACGCTTCATACCATGGATTTTTTATTTTTGATTTATCATTTTGACTTTTAATCTTTGATATTTAATTTAATCATTCTAAATGGTCTGTTTCCAAAAGCTTTGTCAGCTTAACAAAAAGTTTTTTGTGCTTTTCGACATCCCCAACAACCATCTGTGCGCATTCGCGCGCATCTTTCAGGGTTTTTGTATTTTCAAGCCAGAGCGGATTAAATCCGCTAAATCCCGATTGTTGCGTACCTAAAATCGCCCCTGGTCCCCTAAGCTCAAGGTCTTTTTGCGCCAGTTCAAATCCATCGGATGATCTAACAAACGCCTTGAGCCGCTCTCTAGTAACTTCGTCCTTAATGTTTTTAGTAAAAATAAAACAATACGATTGCAGGTCGTTACGACCAACCCTGCCACGAAATTGGTGAAGTTGCGAGAGCCCAAATTTTTCGGCATCTTCAATAATCATAACCGTTGCTGACGTAACATCGACGCCAACTTCTACAACAGAGGTACAAACCAAAACATCAACTTCGTCCTCATTCATTTTGCGCATTACTTCTATTTTTTTATCTGATTTCATTTTGCCATGTAATTTACCTATACGCACCGAACCAAGCGGCGTTTTTTTAAGATTTTCAAATTCCGTCTCTATCGCCTTGGCTTCATCAAATCCGAACAAATCCTTGCTTCCCGCAGACTCTATCAACGGACAAATAATAAACGCCTTCTGACCCCGTTTTATGAGATTTAAAACAAATTCATAAAAACTATTTCTTTTTTGCTCACTTACAAGGTATGTTTTAACCGGCTTACGACCGATCGGCTTTGACTTAATAACCGAAATATCTAAATTACCAAAAATTATATGCGCCAAACTTCGAGGTATTGGTGTCGCAGATAAAGAAATAAAATGCGGCGTGATCTCTCCCGATGACAACTTTGATCTCTGCTCAACGCCAAACCGATGCTGCTCATCAACAATAACAACTGCCACGTCAGAAATTTTTACATCGTCTTGAAAAATTGCGTGTGTACCAATAATCAAATCCCCATCAGGAGAGAAAATCTTTTTGTCTTTTTGTTTTTGTACCCTTTTGGTCGCAGCAGTTACAAGCTGACATTTATAGTCAAATCCGCTCAAGAGTTTTTGCGCGGTTTTATAATGTTGATCGGCTAATATTTCTGTTGGCGCTAACCAAACAGCTCTTTTGCCAGCAGCCATAGTCGCCACGGACGCTGCTAATGCAACAATTGTTTTACCAGAGCCAACATCACCCTGAACTAGCCGGCTAGCTGGTTGCCCACTGATAAAATCTTTCATAATGTCATCTAGCGTGCTCACTTGATCCCCAGTCAATTTAAACGGCAAGCTGGAAATGAAATTTTTCATCTCGCGAGACGGTAATATTTTATAGCCCTTAGTCAATTTATTTATTCGGCGTTGATAAAGGTTAGCAAGCGTAAAAACCAATAATTCACCAAAAATAATCCTCTGTTTTCCTTGATAGAATTCATTCTTTGTTTTGGGAAAGTGTATCAAATTAATTGCCAAATTTATATCGGAGATTTTTGTACGCTCAATTATTTTATCTGGTAAAAACTCCTCCACATAATATCCCGCTAAAAGCGCATTATGAATACATCGGGAAATTATTTTGCTCGAGAGCTGACCGGTTAAGCCATAAATAGGAAAAAGACCGGTTTTGTCAAATATTTGCCCGCTAGATAAAAATTTGGTCTTTTTGTAAAAATCAAATTCAACCGGTCCATAGAAAATCGCTTGTCGCCCAACCTTCAAACTATTTTTCAAAAATGGCTGATTAAACCACCTCGCCTCAATCGTTCCAGATTCGTCCGTGATTTCAACCGTTGTTACCCACATCCTTTTTTTTGGCGAACGAGATTGGCTAATTTTTGTTATCTCACCAGAAATAATCACTTTTTTACCGTTAACTGCAAGGGCTTGCAAGATAGACATAGGAGACGACAAATCTAAAACATCTTTCGGTTTATAAAGCAGTAAATCTTCAACTGTTTCAATCGACAATTTACAAAAATCCTCAGCAAATTTTTTGCCAACATAAGGAACCTTATCAACACTATGAAGAGCGCTATTTAGATTTGCCGACATTTGATAGAATAAATTTTACTTTTTGCTGCACAGTTTTACATTCAGATGGAATACTACCCAATATGGGCAAAATTTCTTGCTTCAAATACCCCAGACTTATCAAAGCGTCAACTGTTTCATCTTCTTGCGGTAAAAGACCGATCGAACTCCCCGATATCTTTGTTTTTAATTCAACTATAATCTTAGCGGCGACTTTTGCGCCCACACCACTAATCGACCTAAACACATTCGTATCAGAATTTTCAATCGCACTGATTATTTTTTGTCTCCCAAGTCCTCCCGATATCGACAACGCTACTTTTGGTCCCACTCCAGAAACATTTAAAAGTAGTTCAAAGATACCCAGCTCTTCGGGAGAACTTAGGCCATAAAGGTCGTCAACACCTTCTTTTATATTATTGAAAATATAAAATTCGGCAATTTCGCCTTCTTTTGAATCTTCAAGAATATTTTTTGGAGCATTCACCCTGTAACCGATCCCCTCGCCCGCTTCCACAACAACATAAGAATTGGCTCGATAAATAATTTTTCCTTTCAAATATCCGATCATTTTGCCTTTGCTTTCCTTAACGCGTTATATGCAGCGATCGCCGCACCAATAGCTGGACCAGTTTTACCAAGTTTAGACTTTTCGACTTTTACGCCAAGTTCAACTAAGACAGGTTTGAACGCCGAAAAATTTTCTATTATATCACCAGAAAGTATAAAAATTTCAGGATCAAACAAAAGTCGCATATTAATTAGACCAGTTAATAAACTCTCCTTGAGATCCCGAAGTATTTGCTTGGAAACATTTTCATTCTGTGAGTTTTGATTGAACATTTCGTAGATAGATTTTCCGGTTAACGCCTCAACTCCATGACCAGAAACTAGTGCGCCAAAACTTCCCGCTCCATGACGTTTTTCTCTTGTTATATCAACAACCATATCAGCAATATTCCCAGCAGCGTTTGCGTTTCCCCGATAGATTTTACCGCCAATTAAAAAGGCGGCACCTACATCTCGACCAATTTCAACAAACACCACATTTTGATACTGCTTAGCCACGCCAAAGGCCTGTTCTGCTAGAATTGAGCAAAATTCTCTCTTGTGAGTGTAGATAGGCATATTTATTTTTTTGGCTAATAGCTGATAAACATCTGCACCCTTAAGTCCTTCGATCGGAGAATCAATTATTTTTTTTCCGGATCTATCGAAATTGGCTGAAAAACAGACACCCAAAGCTGATGCCAAGTGAAAACTCGGCAAAGAAGTGACTGTTTTTTCAATTTTGACAATGATTGACTCACGACCAAGTTTAGGAATGTATGGCCTCGCAACCTTCTCTAATGGCGTAAAATTTTCGTCCAACAAGACGGCCTCGATCCCGCCAAAGCCAAAACTTGCTCCAACAATATATCGATTCATAGAATTAAGATACTACAACTGGAGTAAAAAGCAAAAGGGAAATTGTTTTAGAATCGAAAATCTTACGAAGTAAGATTTTCGGCAATCTCCTTTATCCCGTCTTCGAGTTCAACAGTTGGAGAATAGCCTAATTCGGTAGAAATTTTTGTAATATCGGCAAGTTGCGATTTTACATAACCTTCTTTGACTGGATTTGGTATCAATTTTGGCTCAATATTTTTTCCCATAACTTTGTTTATCATCGCAACAAGATCAAGCAGATTTATTGCTGTGTGAGTTCCGATATTAAAGACAGTGAAACCATATTTTTTATCTATCATCATCGCCTTCTCAATTCCTTGGCAAACATCCCTAACATTAGTGAAATCACGCTCCTGCGTACCATCACCATAAAGAATAGGTTGCTCATCTTTAGCCATCCCCCAAATAAACTGCGAAACTAAATTAGCAAAAGTTTTCTTATGATTTTCGTTAAGCCCATATATCGACATAAATCTAAAACCAATAATTTCGAGACCTTCGGCTTTAGAATAAACTCTCGATGCATTTTCTTGAGCAAATTTCGTCACTGAATAATGATTAGGCGGTACAACCTCTTGATCCTCAGTCAAGGGCGTTGGATTATTACCATAAATTGATGACGTGGAGGCAAACAACATTTTTTTAACACCAATCTTTTTGGCAAATTGCATTACTCTAATATGTCCAGCAACATTATTCTGATATGCCCAATACATATTTTCGACAAACATCGGTGCCGAACTCGAGGCTGCAAGATGTAAAATATATTCAAAATCATTTCCAGCCCTATTCAAATCATCTTCTTTATTAACATCACCCTCGACAAACTTTACTTTATCGTTCAGGTTCGACATTACTCCAAGTGATAAATTATCAATCACCGTCACATCATGACCTTTTTCGGCCATCATGTTCGCAAAATTACTTCCTATAAAACCCGCTCCACCCGTTACCAATATTTTTGCCATAAAACTCCTATCCTTCTATTATTTTTTTAACCTCTTCAATCTTTCTTTCCATCAATTTTTCGTCTTTTGCTTCCAAATTCAACTTTGCCACCGGTTCGGTGTTAGAAAGTCTAAAATTAAACCGCCAATCCGGATATTCAACTGTTAAACCATCCATTTCATTTTGTTTTGCATCAATATATCTTTGTTTAAGGACTGCTATCGCGTTTGACGGATCTTTGAGCTTAAACTTTATCTCATCAATCATGTAATGATCTTTTTTATAAGGCGCTACCAGTTGCGAAAGTGTTTTGCCTGTCTTCGACAACAATTCCCAAATCATCAGAAACGGAATTATCCCATTATCCATATATTTTGTTTCAATAAAAAAGTAATGGGCCGTAGTCTCCGCGCCAAAAACCGAGTTATTTTGATTCATCGTCTCTTTCATAAACCTATAACCGGACTTAGACAAAATTTGCCTCATACCAGTTTTTTGCGCTGCACGCTCCATAGGCCAGATTATCCTTTCGTCACAAACAACCGATGAATTCGGGTGTTTAGCGGCTACTGCCTCCACCAAAGCAGCCGTTATGTAAGGAGCGTTAACAAACACACCATTTTCGTCGAGAAAAAACACCCTGTCGCCATCTCCGTCCCACATTACCGCAAAATCAGGTTTTTCTTTTTTGGTTAATTCAACCGCCTCCCCTCTGATTTCAAAATTATATGGGTTTGGTTCCGATAATCCTCCAAAAAGCTTATCTGGCTTTGTATGCAGATTCACTCTTTTTACCGGTAAATCCTTGAGAACCTTGTTTAAAATTAGATTTACCGAACCATATAACGGATCAAAAAGAATTTTTTTTGGTTTAAGGATTGAAACATCAACCATCGAGCGGACAAATTTAACATAATTGTCGCTGATATCTAATTTTTTAACTTCGCCTCTTGATCCACCATACTTTTTGCGTCCTCTAATCCCTTCGGTTGAATAAGCAATAAGCTGTGGATCATCACCTGGCACTGTAACCGCGTCAGCCTTAGTCATTTTCATTCCACCATAACCGATCGGGTTGTGAGAGGCAGATAAAATTATGCCCCCATCAAATCCATAATTGAAAACACCGTATCCAATCATCGGATTAGTCATCTCGCCAGCGTCCGCTACCTCCACGCCTCTTTCTGATAAAGCTTTCACAACTTTATCGTACATTTTTGCACTTGCCTCACGTAAATCTCTACCGACAATCACTTTTTGAGGTTTTACAAGCTCACAATACGCAAGTGCTATATTGTAAGCCACTTTTTCATCCATCTGATCAGGATAGGTACCCCTGACATCGTAAGCACGAAAAATTTTTCTATCCATACTATTCTCCCTTAACCCTTTTGGCCAAATTGTTAATATATTTTCCGTCAGCATCAGTGCCAAAAATTCTCTCGAGAGTTTGGCGAACTTTAATTACAAATGCCAACTTAGTTTCAAGCTGCTTACGGGTAAACTTTTTCTCTCTGGTTCGTTCTAAAATTATTCCATCTGATTCCAAGACCCCCTTACCGAAAATTGACCTTGGTACGAGATTTAATGTAGTTTTATCATTTTCAAATTTTAAACAAAAAGAATATGCTGTTCCACCAAACGTATTTTTTATTTGGGCATCAATTCTTTTTATCATTTTACAAAAACGGCGACCTTTTATTTCATCAAAGCCGAATTCAAGCTGTTTTGTAAGACCAAAGTCATATTTCTGGGCTTTAAATTTCTCCGACAGGGTCTCATTAAACTTACCAACCATCGGATCGGTAATAAGTGCTTTTTGGCTTGAAAAATCTTTTTGTTCAATAACTAATTGATTAGAAATTTCTCCTGGCGTAAAACCCATCACATGAAGATGTAATCTCAAAAACGAATCGGGATTGAAACTATGATTAATATTTGCACCTATATACACGACCGGACAGCTTTGTTTAATGATAGAAGCACAAGCAGAACAAATATTAAACAGTTTTCTTAAATCACCTCCCCTAAGATCATCAAACGACAAAGGAATCCCCCTGCCACAATAAACGACCATCATATCTAGTAATGACCATGTTTTTGTTTTGTTAGCGACAAGCCAATTGCCCGTACGATAGATGATGTCCGGTCTTAATCCTTCTACAGGATTAAAATTGGCATCATTGATTTCCTCCAACTTTAGCTTCTCGCCTTCAGAAGGAGATTCTATCGGAGATATATGTTTTTTTAAAATCATTTAAAGATGAATAGTTTTACCTTCTTGCTTGAGTTTGTCTATCATCAATTTGACATCTTGTGCTTTGTTTTTGTCGGCAATTAAAATTACATCATCTGTATCAACAACGACAATATCTTTGAGGTTGAGTGTTGCAATCATCTTACCCGACCCATAAACCAAACAACCCTTGCTACCGACATCTATATGTTCTCCTCGCGATATCATCGAGTCACCGTCTTCGTTTGACAAAACTTCATGCAGTGTGCCCCAATTTCCTATATCACTCCATCCAAGGTCGGCGGGAATAACAACGATTTTATCAAAATCTTTTTGCTCAATAATCGCATTTTCAAACTGCTCGTTTTTAAGGGAGCTAAATAGATCCTTAATTTTCTTGGCGTTTTCCTCAGTCTTTTCGCTAAGCTCTATATCTGTTATTTCGTCCATTTTTTTATAAAGATCCATTCGGTATTTCTTTAGCCATTTCAAAAACTCTTTAGCTTTGAAAAAATAATATGCTCCGTTCCAGAGATACTCCCAGCTTGACATATATTTTTCGGCAGTTTTAAGATCAGGTTTTTCCACAAAACCCTCAACGTCAAAAATCTGTTCACCGTCAATTTTGTCCTTAACGTTACCCATTTTGATATAGCCAAGCCCCGTATCAGGCTTAGTCGGGTTTATTCCCACAACTACGAGATGATCGGAAAATTTATTAACTGCTTTGAAGGCAATTTTTATAGTTTGAGAAAAAACATCCAAATTATTTACAATGTGATCAGAAGCCAGTGTAGCAATATTTGCATCTTTATCTTTTTTAAAAATCGTAAATGCAATGTATGCCAGCGCTGGAGCGGTATTACGACCGACTGGTTCTATAATGAAATTTTCCGATTTAATGTTTGGCAATTGGTTTTTAATATCTTCTACATAACATGGATTTGTCGAAACAAAAATATGCTGCAACCCTAAAGTCGATTCAACCCTATCAAATGTTTGTTGAATCAACGTTTTTTTAGAAACAAAATTGTGAAGCTGTTTTGGTTTTGATTTTCGGCTCATCGGCCAAAGTCTTGTACCTGTGCCTCCAGCCATAATTACTGCATAATCCACATTTCCTCACTTTCTTAAAGATACAAAGATACGAAGTAAGTTTAATTATACGTTTATGATATTATCATAAAACACTAAAATCAAACAGTATCAAGAAAAAATTCGGATTCTATGCCGTCAGAGAGTTAATGAGTTTAACAAGTTTTTTATAATACTGTTTTGCCTCTTCTCTAGAATGGCCGATGCAGACCGCCCCAAAACGACCAAATTCGGTTATCATACCCGGCATAAATAAAAGGACTCCTTTTTTTGTGTCTTTGTTAAAAGATATTTTACTACCTGATACCGCTTTGATTAGCTCTGCTGGAGTGAGTTTTTTATACTTTTCGGACTCTATAAAATCCATCGAATGATAATAAATCGGCACTTTACCGCATTGCAGCAAACCAGTATTTTTATTATATCTTGCCCCTGTTAAAAAATATGTGATTCTGAACGGATGCGTCGTCCCCCCTTTGCGTAGATTAATTTCGATTGGAAAAACTTTCGGATTCTTCCAGTCCTTGTCGTATGTAACAACGTAATCGATTGCAAAATTACCCACTATCCCCTTCTTAGCAAGCCAACCAACAATTTTTTCGCCTTCTTTTATGATAAGTTTCCTGTGTGAATCAAGGCTCGGAAATTCGCACCCGAGATAGAGCTGCTTATCTTCGCCTCCTAGAATTTGCTCATGGGTTGAAACTATTCTGTAATTATGATTAGAACTGATAATGGCTTGTGTACTTGGTGAATATTTGTTTTCAGACTCTATGTATAGTTCAACAATTCCGCCCGTTATATTGAATCTTTGCTTATATTCTTCATAATTTGTATTTGGGTTTTGATAATTTGCAAAAGATTCAAAATTCCTTTTTATAAGTTTGGTCAGATCATCTTTAGATATTTTTTTTAAATCGACCGCTTCGCTTTCTAGCATCGCGCCTAACAAAAAAATACAATTTCCTTTACCAGAAGAAGAATAGTTGCGCTTGATCATCATTCTTTTTGTTTCGGGATATTTTTTGGCTAACTGCGAAATTGAATCGCATAATTTTGTAAAGGTGCTAATATCACTGATACCAGGCACTACGTTTGCTTTTGACAGTCTAAACACTTTTCTTGCACCACTTTTGGTACCAACAAAATCAAATTTCTGATCAGAGCCAAATAAAGGAATGCCTAACTTTAGAGCTAATTTTCTTTCTTGTTTGGTCGGATTGTAGCACCGTAAAAAACTTGTCTTCGGATCTCCAATCGCTTTTTTAATTCTTGTTATATTTTTCGCATTTTCCAATATTTTCTGTGTCAGAGAAATTTTTCTGTCATCATCAATCTCGATAATTGTAAGTCTAGATATTTTTTCTTGATAATCCGATTGTGCGTCAGATATTTGCCACACATAATAATCTATCAAGTCTTGGCTAAACCCTTTTGACACAACATAAACGATTTTTGTATTTTTGTATTTTAGGAGGAACAGAAAAAAAAGCATCCTTTCTTCATAGGATTCAAGTCCACTAACACCGCTTAAATCGACGCTCTTGGGATGATTGAGTCCCGGAACAACTACAAAAGTCCGTTTTCCTCTGTATCTAAAACTTAAAAGCGACGATTTTTTCTTGAGTTGTCTTTTTAAAGCAATTTTTTTATCCATAATGTTGAACTATACAGGCTTATATTATATGTTTGTTATGATCGTTAATCAATAAATATCAGAAACACCAGTTTATTAGAACCACAAATGAACAATAATTTCAATGAAAAATCCGCCGGTCGCGATGCAATAATAGAAGTCGCAAGGACAAGAGGAATATCAGTAACGAACATTTATCCTGGAAAAGTTGATCGTATGGACTATGCTGGCAAGACAGAATATCTATGCAGACAATTTATCTCAAAAACATCATCTGTAGCTTATCATGCCTGCGAAGATAAAAATCTTACCAAAACTTTTTTACGCCAAACTGGCTTGTCAGTGCCTGAATCAAAAATTTTTCAGTTCACACAGTTAGATGAAGCCATAAATTTCGCCCAGCAATTAGGTTGGCCTGTTGTAGTAAAGCCAAAATCATCAAGTAAGGGTGACCATGTGTTCCCAAATATCGACAATGAACAGTTTATTCGTGATATTTGGCAAGACTTATATTCGCACCACAAAGAATACATTTTGGAAAAGCATTTTAACGGAATTGACTATCGTTTCTTCGCCACTACCGAAAAAGTAGTTGCCGTTTCTAAACGATTGCCGGCTAATGTTACAGGTGACGGTAATCACACGATCAAAGAGCTCGTAGAAATAAAAAACCAGACATCAAACAATAGCGTTAAAATTTTATTAGATGAGGCGGTAATTAGATATTTACGTCATCAAAAGATTGATGAAAATCACGTGCCACGGAGAGACAAGCAAATATTTTTAAGGCAAAACGCTAATATATCAACTGGGGGAAGCTCGATTGATGTCACCGATTTAGCAAGTGACGGTTTTAAACGCCTGGCGGTTGATGCGGTTAGATCGATACCGGGTCTTTGTTACGCCGGTGTCGACATCATTTCATCAGCCATAGAAGACAAGCCAAATAATGAAAATTATGTAGTTATAGAATTAAATGCAAGTGCAAGTATCGCTATGCACCAGTTCCCAGCAAGTGGTATACCAAGAGATGTAGCGTCAGAAATTGTAAATATCATGTTCCCAGAAACCAAACCGAAAGATGAAAATCATGTATGAAAATTTTAGTGTCGCAACTAGACTAATTCTAAAAGAATGTGAGTCCAGGGGAATAGATATTCAAGTATTATATAACAATAAAATTGTAGAGCTTATCTGTGGCTCTCATAGAGAGATACTATACGCACAAGTAAGTAGTAAAACTTCGTCACCCGCTCTTTTGGCGTGTGTAAACAAAGAGATAACTAAGCACTTTCTTTCAAAATCAACAATTTCAGTTGCAAAGGGTAAGTCGTTTAGAGCAGATCAGTTAGACGAGGCCGTCAAGTATTATAAAAATAATTTATCAACACCCATTGTAATCAAGCCTTCTAACGGAAAATGGGGACAAGGCGTCTATACAAATATAAACGATAAAAAGCAGCTTGAAAAATATTGGAAAATACTTGTTAATAATTCGGTCCATAAAATATTGCTGGAGGAACAATTCCCCACCAACAAAGAGTACAGGCTTCTTGCCACCCGAGAAAAATTTTTAGCAGCTACCATTAGAATTCCTGCCAATATTGTTGGCGACGGACAGAAAACGGTGCAAAAGCTTATAGACCAAAAAAATTCTGACCCTGGGCGAAGCGAGAATAGCCACGACCCGGTAGTAAAAATAAAAATCGACGATGTCGTAGAAAATACACTGCGCGAACAAGGACTTACTTTAGACTCTATTTTAAACAAAGATCAACAAGTTTTCCTTCGCCACAATTCTAATTTGTCAACTGGTGGAGATAGCATAGATACCACTGATATCGTTCACGAATCGGTAAAGAAGATTGCTGTTGCAGTGGTAAACGCAATCCCGGGATTGGCGTATGCTGGAGTCGATTTTATGTGTAAAGATGTCACAAAAGAACAAAAACCCAAGGACTACATAATTGTAGAAGTAAACTCAAGCCCCGGAATCGACATGCATCACTACCCATATTCCGGAAAACCAAGAAATGTTGCCAAGGGAATTGTGGACGTAATTTTTCCAGAGACCAAAACAAACTGATTCACGAGCCAAGATGGCAAAGTGCTACCGCCACGGCATCTATAGTGTCGTCTTGGGTTATGTTACAGTTTTTGACTTGCAGTGAGACCATCTTGGTCATTTGGTCTTTTGTAGCGTGACCGTAACCACATACGGAAAGTTTTATAACATTAGGTTTATATTCAAAAATCTCGAGTTTCGCTCGCTTAGCAACCAGCATCGCCACACCACGAGCGTGGGCTACGGATATACCGGTTTTGACGTTCTTCATAAAAAAAATTTCTTCGATTGCCAACTGCGAGGGCAAGTATTTTTTTATAACTTTTTCCAGCTCATTCGCAATCAACTCTAACCTGTCGGGTAATGGGGTGTTTGCTCTTGTTTCGACACACCCACAATCCAAAAGCTCTATTTGTTTCCTATTTCTACTATCATGCGAGAATCTAATTATCGACCAGCCACAACGCCCAGTCCCGGGATCAACACCCAATACAACCCTCCCATCATTCATCATAAAATTATCCCAAATTACTACTTACTGCAGAAACATCATCCAGCTCATCCAACGCCTCTAAAAGTTTGATTGCTTTTTGGGATTGTTCATCGTCCAGCTCTATCGTAATATTCGGTTCCCAAACAAGTTCTGCCGATTTAACAACAAATCCATTGTTTTCAAGAAAATTTTTTACAACATATAACTTTTCGGGATGTGAATAGATTAGATAAATATCGTCGCTGGTCTGGTAGTCATCCGCCCCCGAGCCGATAATCAGCATTTCAGCTTCATCCTGCAACGTGTCGGCTTCAGCCCTGATTAGTCCTTTACAAGAAAAAAGATAGCTAACAGAGCCCGTCTCGGCTAATTTTCCACCAAATTTATTAAGTACCCCTTTAATTTCCGCCGACGTACGATTTTTATTATCCGTTAATGCTTCAATTAAAATAGCCGTGCCTGCTATACCGTATGCTTCGTACACCACTTCCTCGATTTGTTCGCCACCCAATTCGCCCGTTCCACGCTTGATTGCCCGTTCAATTTTGTCTTTGGGCATGTTGGCAGCGCGCGCCTTATCAATCGCCAGACGAAGCTGAAAATTCATTGACGGATCACCACCTGAACGCGCCGAAATTGAAATCAAATTGGCAATTTTAGTAAATAAACTACTGCGGCGCGCATCCGTCACCGCTTTTTGATGCTTGGTTGTTGCCCACTTAGAATGTCCCGACATAATTACCTCTTGTATAAACTAGCTTAGATTATAGCAAATGCTTTTATCAATCAAGGTTCGAGCCATATAAACAGCACAAACATTGACAGAGCTTCACGTTAGCGGTAAAATTTACTGATTTAGTTCATTACAAGGGCTTTAAAGCCCACGAGAAAGGGGGTGCGCAACATGCGCACCTTAGTTGCGGTTTCTACGATCGCCCTCGCGGCGATCGCATTGGCCGTACCCGCCGAGGCCGGCGGGATCGACATCCAGGTCCAGTTCGGGCCTGGGTGCTTGCCGCCGCCAGTGTACGTGCAACCGGCGAGACAGCCGGTGATTGTAC
>Ga0172381_10004275_pt1 | contig 14818 bp, 12 predicted proteins | sample Leawel6488metaG_FD_119754 | JGI IMG/M metagenome (GOLD analysis project Ga0172381, IMG submission 119754) | Leachate microbial communities from a municipal landfill in Southern Ontario, Canada - Leachate well 64-88 metaG | ecosystem: Engineered > Solid waste > Landfill > Unclassified | place...
AAACTTAATAAAAGCTTTGAGCATGTGGATCCTGAGACCGTGGGAAATAAACGTAAATTCCTTATGAGCGAGGTGGCAGGCAGGTCGATGCTCGTAACGAAGGCCTCAGCCATAATTCCCGGGCTGAAGAAGGATTCGCCTGAAGTAGCGCTGATACTTGAGAAACTCAAGGAAATGGAGCATGAAGGATACCATTTTGAAGCCGCCGATGCAAGCTTTGAGCTTCTTGTAAAGAGAGTAACGGGAAGATACAAACCGCATTTCAGACTTGTGCTTTATAAAACAATGGGTGAATTCCCTGTACCGGAAGGAGGGATGCCTGCTTCAGCAACAATAAAAGTTGAAGTGGACGGTGCGGCAGAGATAACCGCTGTAATGGGGAACGGGCCTGTCAATGCTCTGGATCTTGCGCTTAGGAAATCCCTCACAGTATTCTATCCGGAAATAAAGGATATACAGCTCATAGACTACAAGGTACGTGTACTTGAGGAGAACAGCACCACAGCAGCAAGAGTAAGGGTACTGATAGAGACAGCTGACAATAACCGCAGCTGGACGACTATCGGGGTCTCGAACGATATCATAGAAGCCAGCCTGATAGCATTGGTGGATGCGATCGAGTACAAACTGTCCATGAAGGACTGAACCAGCAGGAGGAGAAATGAAAGATATGACAGCAATGACTATGACACAAAAAATACTGGCTTCCCATGCCGGTACCAAAAGCGTAAATGCCGGTGACCTTATACTTTGTAATACAGATATGGTATTGGGAAACGATATAACCTCACCTTTTGCGATCCATGAATTTTCAAAGATAAAGGGATCGGGAGTATTTAATAAAAATAAAATATCGCTTGTAATGGATCATTTTGTTCCAAATAAAGATATCAAGGCCGCGCAGCAGAGCAAAGCATGCCGTGAATTTGCTTGCAATGAGGGGATCTCAAACTTTTTTGATTGCGGAGCAATGGGAGTTGAACACGCCCTTCTGCCTGAAAAAGGACTTGTGACCGCTGGTGATCTTGTTATAGGTGCGGATTCGCATACATGCACATATGGCGCTCTGGGAGCCTTCTCGACAGGGGTAGGTTCTACAGATATGGCAGTCGCAATGTCGACCGGTAAGGTCTGGTTCAAAGTACCTTCGGCAATAAAGTTCATACTTAAAGGGCAGCCGGGAAGATGGATATCAGGTAAGGATATAATACTGAATATCATAGGAAAGATAGGCGTCTCGGGAGCCCTGTACAAATCTATGGAGTTTACCGGTCAGGGATTGAAAAATCTTACGATGTCAGACAGGCTCTGCATGGCGAACATGGCTGTTGAAGCAGGAGCAAAAAACGGCATATTTGATGCCGACGACAGTACTTTAGAGTTTCTGAAGGAAGCAGGAGCAAAAAAGCCTGCTATATTTTCAGCTGATAAAGATGCTGTATATGAAAAAGTCTATGAAATAGACATGGGAGAGATAAAACCGACAGTCGCTTTCCCTCATCTACCTGAAAATGCAAAGACATTTGATGAGTTCGGTGAGATTAAGATAGATCAGGTCGTGATAGGTTCCTGCACCAACGGAAGACTGCAGGATCTTATACAGGCGGCTGAAATAATGAAGGGAAGGCATGTGGCAAAGTGGCTGAGGGTTATAGTGATCCCGGCAACTCAGAAAATATATATTCAGGCAATGGAAATGGGTCTGTTGAAAATATTCATTGAAGCCGGTTGTGCGGTATCTACACCGACATGCGGGCCATGCCTGGGAGGCCATATGGGCATACTGGCAGATGGCGAGAAAGCAGTCGCAACAACAAACAGGAACTTCGTGGGAAGAATGGGGCATCCGGGATCCGAAGTTTATCTTGCAGGTCCTGCGGTCGCGGCAGCGAGCAGTATCACAGGCAGGATCACAAGTCCTTATGAATTGTGTAAATGATCGATAAAGGAGGATATACTATGGCAATAAAAGGGAAAGTATTCAAATACGGCAACAATGTGGATACGGATGTAATAATACCGGCAAGGTATTTAAATACGACTGATAAAAAGGAATTAGCCTCGCATTGTATGGAGGATATAGACAAAAGCTTCATATCCCGTGTCAAAAAAGGCGATATCATTGTCGCAGGGGATAATTTTGGATGCGGGTCTTCAAGGGAACATGCTCCGATCGCAATAAAGGAATGCGGTATATCGCTTGTGATCGCAAAGGATTTTGCGAGGATATTTTACAGAAATGCGATAAATATAGGTTTACCGATCATCGAGAGTAAAGAAGCTGCCATGGAAATAAAAGATGGTGATGATGTCGAGTGCGACCTTGAAAAGGGAATAATAACAAACCATACCGGAAATAAGGAATATAAAATAACACCTTTTCCCGCATTCATACAGAAGATAATAAAGGCCGGAGGTCTGGTCGAAGCTGTAAATAGCGGCATGATAAACAGAAACGACGGGGAGAGTGACAAATGAATTTCAATATAGCTTTAGTAAAAGGCGACGGGATAGGTCCTGAAATAGTTGACAGTGCGATAAGGGTACTGGACAGGATCTGTGAAAAATATCATCATAAGGCAATATATACCGATCTTCCCGCAGGAGGAAATGCGATAGACATATACGGCGAACCTCTTCCGCGATCTACGGTAGAAGCGGCATTAAAAAGCGACAGTGTCCTTTTAGGAGCTGTCGGAGGGCCGAAGTGGGATACCCTGCCGGGAATGAAAAGACCGGAAAGAGCGCTTCTCGGGCTTCGCAAGTCGCTTGAGCTTTATGCGAACATCCGTCCGGTCAGGCTTTTTGACGCATTAAAAGAACGCTGTCCGCTTCGTGATGCTGGCGCATTTGATATAGTGATAGTAAGGGAACTGACGGGTGGGATATATTTCGGTAAAAGCGGAAGGCTGCAGGGGTCAAATGGGATCGAAGCGTTCGATACTGAACAGTACAGTTATACTGAGATAGAACGCATAGGAAGAGTGGCTTTTGATTATGCCATGAAGCGCAGAAAAAAAGTGACAAGCATAGATAAAGCGAATGTTCTTGAAAGCTCGCGTTTGTGGCGGGAAGTGATGCATGAACTGTCAGCGAAGTATCCGGAAGTGGAATACTGCGACATGCTTGTCGACAATGCAGCGATGCAGCTTGTAAGGAACCCTATGCAGTTTGATGTCATAGTAGCATCAAATCTGTTCGGAGATATATTATCAGATGAAGCATCACAGCTTACAGGTTCAATAGGAATGCTTCCATCAGCTTCACTTGGTAAGACCAGAAGAGGCCTGTATGAGCCTATCCACGGATCCGCTCCCGATATTGCAGGTAAGGGCATCGCCAATCCTATCGCTACGATCCTGTCCGTTGCAATGATGCTGTCATATTCCTTCGATCTTGATAAAGAAGCAAAGAAAATAGAAGATGCGGTCACGGCTGTATTGAATAAAGGCTGTTTCACTGGCGATATAGGAGGAAAACTCACCGATAGGGAAATGACAGATGCGATACTGGAGAAGATCGGATGATGATCACACCGTTCATTGGCTTTCCATCTGCTATGATGGATTTCTTTTTTGAACTTAAATTCAATAATACAACTGAAAAGCTGCAGGATAACAGAGTTATGTTCAAAAGGCTCATTCTTGAGCCTTTCAGATCACTGTATGAAATAGTAGCTCCAAAAATGGCGGCTTACGATAAAAAACTTATGATCCGTCCTTCTATATGCCTGTCATCCATGTACGCTGACAGGAGGTTCAAACCGGGTGTCCCGCTTAAAGATTATGCCTATATGCGTTTTAAAAGAGCGGACATGAATACTGATATATTGGGCTTCTACTTTGACATGGGTTTTGAATATTACTCATATGGCGTAAATATATATGACAGGACTTCAAAAGGGATGGAGAAGATAAGGGAATATGCTCTTATGCATCCGGAGAAATTTGAAAAGGAACTTAGAAACGTTCAGGATAAAGGATTCAGGATCATAGGAACGAAGTATGTAAAGGATCACTATCCGCATGTTGAAAGTACAGTATTAAATGATTTTCTGAACCGTAGATATTTCTATATAGCCAAAGAGGAGCCACCGGATGACACTGTTTTCTCACCTTTGCTGGCAGATGAGCTTAACCAGAGCTATATGGACTTAAGAGGCATGTTTGAACTGCTTGTAAACATTAATGCTATACAGACTGACAGTCCTGATATGATTTGATATAATAAGCAAAGATCAATAAATCCAGGAAAGAGAATCACTATGAAGAATAAAGTCAGAAAAGAATTCACATCAAAGTTTTACGAAAGAAACATTACTGCATTTTCTGCTGCGCTGATAGGCATAATCGTCAGCAGTGCACTGGATATAGCGGTAGCATATATACTTCAGGAGTTACTTGATTCCGCGACCGGAACGGACACGGCCCGGCTTGTGAGCCTTATGATATTTTCAGCTGTGTTTTTTGCAGTCATCGCTGTCAATGAGTTCATATTACGGGAGACGAAGAATAGGTTTCTGCGTAAAGCCATGAAGCAGTATAAGGAGCATGTATTCAACAAGATCACGCAAAAAAGCATACGTTCTTTCGCAAACGAGAAAACATCGGCATACATATCCGCCCTTACAAACGATGCTGCTTCAATTGAGTCGAATTATCTTATAGGTTCATTGAATCTCATTACACAGTTTATACTGTTTTTCGGTGCGCTTGCAATGATGTTCTGGTATGACTGGTCAATGACGCTGGTCGTTATCGGTCTTTCGGTGATCCCTATCACGATCTCACTTGCATTCGGCGGCAAGCTGGAAAATGCTGAAAAGAAAGTAGCAGAAAGCAATGTCGCTTTTGTAGGAATGGTAAAGGATCTTTTAAACGGATTTGCCGTGATAAAGAGTTTTAAGGCGGAAAAAGAGGTTGAAAAATTATTTGATAATAACAATCTCAGTCTTGAAAGCGTGAAGATGAAACGCAGAAAAACAGATGCACTCATAGGTATAATATCCGGTGTGACCGGAGGCATCGTTCAGATAAGCATATTCGTATACGGTGCATATCTTGCAATAAAAGGAGAGATCACTGCAGGTGTCGTGATCGCATTTGTCCAACTGATGAATTATGTGCTTTCACCTGTAAGGCAGGTACCGGTGCTCATAGCGAACAGGAAGGCTGCCACAGCCCTTATAGACAAACTGACTGAAGAAGTGGAAGCCAACACAGACAAGAGAGGCAGTATCCGGATCAATGGTATAGGCGACGGGATCGAATGTAAAAACCTTTCATTCGGATATGAACCCGGAGAGCTGGTAATAAAGGATTTTAATGTTAAATTCGAAAAAGGCAGGAGTTATGCGATAGTAGGTGCGTCAGGAAGCGGAAAATCCACGTTACTGAATCTGTTATTGGGAAGTTATGATAAATATGACGGAATGATCACTATAGATAATACTGAACTTCGCGAAGTAAGTACAGAAAGCCTTTATGATACGCTTTCAATAATACAGCAGAATGTATTTGTCTTTGACAGCTCTATAGAAGAAAACATAACCATGTTCAAGGACTTCGATAAGGAAAGAGTACATAGCGCCATCGTACGTTCAGGTCTTGACCAGCTGATAAGTGAACGCGGATCATCTTATCAGTGCGGAGAAAACGGAGCAGGGCTGTCCGGCGGTGAAAAACAGCGTATATCGATCGCCCGCTGCCTCTTAAGAAATTCACCTGTTCTTCTGATGGATGAGGCTACTGCATCGCTTGACCAGAAGACCGCATATTATGTAACTGACGGCATACTGAATATCCAGGGGCTTACAAGGATAATAGTCACGCATAAGCTGGATGAAAGCCTTCTTAAGAGATATGATGATATAATCGTCATGAGAAATGGATATGTGACCGAGCAGGGCACTTTTGATGAGCTGATAAGCAATAAGGACTATTTCTATTCACTGTATAATGTTACCGAGTGACATAGGAAAAATGAACTATTTGAGCATACTGTCATAAATGGCAGGTGCGATCGCTGTGAACTCTTTTTTAAAAGACAGGTCAAAAAGCGGTCTTTTTTCATGACGCAAGGCAAGAACTGTCGATATCCAGGCATTCATCCATCCGCTTTCTATACAGCACGCAGCCCAGCCGATATCCGCTGAACTACCAAAGTATTCCCACTTTTCATAATCAAAACTCCTCATCCATGCACCGTCAAGTTCAGGATGTTTCTTTGATCTTACCTGTATCCTGCAGAAAAAATCTGCAAGGTCGTCACACGCTTTTGATATATTGGCATCATCTATTGCATATGATGTTTCGTGCAATCCTATAAATGCCCAGTTCGCGGCATATAAAAGATCGCAGGCAGGATCGCCATCATGCTGTATGAGTGAGGCTTCGGTGGTGCCGTATTTTTCATTGCTCTGAGGAGGAGGATATCTGCCTTTTGAAACATCCTTGAAACTGTCGCGTATCGCTCCGCATGACTGCTGATATTTCAATAATTCATAAGCTGCCTTTTTTAACCATTTCAAATGCTCTTCGGTAGGGTTCACGCGGGCCATGAAGCTTAACGGAAGCAATAATCTTGATATTTCAGCTGTAAGACTGTTTGTCCATATCAGGTCATCAGGAAAGGCATCCATGCACATACGAAGAGCTGTATCTGACTTTTCATATAGTTCCTGGATCCCTGTAAGGGCAAAAGCCCAGATATATACAGCCCAAAGATATGACTGATAATGAGGTGACAGATGAATGAACTCCTCTTCATGCAGGTCCTGCCATCTTTTACCGCCAAGATCCTTTTCCAGACGCTCATGACGGAAGCCCAGCTTACCCGCAGTACGCAGATTCGCAAATACGCATTTTAATATGTTTTCATCAAAACAGCTGCTGCCTGTGACCGCTCTGTAACTCAACGCGGATAACATGACCCTTGCATCGTCATCTCCATAAAAGACGCAGCCATTTTCGTACCAATTGCATAATCCATACATGGGTGAACGAGGATCGTTATGGAAAAATGCCGGGGTATTCAGTATCCTTTCCATAAGGGCTTCGGATACGGAAAAATACTCAGGATCATTTCGCGTTTTTGCATAATGGGCAAGCTCCATAGCAATTTCAGCATTACAGTCTGAACGAAACAACGCACGTCTGAATTGTGTTCCGTTATGATCTATACCTGCTTCGAAGCCCTCGATAGCTAAAGGTTTCTGATCGATTTTAACCAATATGTTATCATATGCCCATTTTGCGTTACGGCTGAAAGCGCTCATGCCGGAATTCTTTACAAGTGCCGCTTTTTTTTCGTACATAACCTCTACGTCAGGTATCCAGTCAAGCTTCACATCACATCCAAGATGATGCAATATCCCCTGCCATAACCCTTTCCATCTGCACTTAGGAGCATATCTTGCAGTTATGAAAACGGATAAGCATGCAGTCGATATGAGAAGATCCGGATCATTATTAAGAAAACTCAATACTGTCTGCTTCTGCGAAGGCATGCCAAATGTCAGTTCATCATAACCCGCGACCTTGGCAAGACATAATATATCTTCAGAATGGTTTATACTTTGGGATAATGACCGCAGCCAGCATCCATTTATCATAAGGATCGAATTTAGCTTTAGATCATTTCCGAAAAAGTCACTGCACACGACCAGTCTTTCATATTTTATAGTGCAGGGAAGCCCGGTGACTGTGTCTGCGACCGATAAAGGATATTCGGCATAAAGCTTCAGTTTTTTCTTTATGATCTTCTGGATAAGCTTCGAGGATATGGAAAGGTCAGCAACAGGATAATGATCGGAAAGAAACAGGACAGCCTGTCCTGTCTTTGCATTATGGACAGCTTCCGACGGGGAAGAAAAGATAGATGTATCATACCCGCTGTATTTAAGAGCCCTGATCAGGTCATTATTCCTGTGCGCACAGAATACCGCATTAATTTTCATTATGATCATCCTCCTGTATCATCTATTATAGCCTATACTTTTGGATCATGTTTAATTAAATAAACAAGCGAGATGCGGTTGAAATCATCAGCTTTTTCTATCGTGCATACATGGCCGCAGTTATCAATGATCTTTACCGAAGCGTTCTTTAAATCTTTGGCTTCCTTACTGACTGCCTTTACGAAAAGATGATCTTGCGATCCCATAACATAAAGAAAGTTTATCTCGTGCGACGAACTGTTTATCATCTTTATATATGATCTGTTGTTTATAAGCGCGGGTATCAGATTGACCCATCTGCAGAATTCATGATGACCCAGTTTTTCCGCTTCACGTACAAAGATCGCACGTGATCTTATATGATTCTGCCTGGGCATGATTATATATGCGAATATTTTATACAGACTCATATAGGGGATGATGTTTTGAAATGTTATGGCAGCTGCTATAAGAAGGTGAGTGCGAAAGTTAAAGGAAAGCATGCCTCCTGCCATGATCATGGAAAGCACCCTTTCAGGATATAATGCGGCAAATGCCAGTGCTACCAGCGAACCTGATGACAGACTCACAATATTTGCGCATCCCGTACCGTAATAAGACATCGTTTCATTTATTTCAGAGCATACATGCTTAATGGACAGACGATCAGTAGTTTCCTTGTGTATATGGAAGTTTATAAGTAAAAGGTTATATCTGTCGCCAAAGGCAGATATCTGGTTTTTCCATGTGTCAGAGCTTCCCCCGAATCCATGGAGGAATACGGTCCAGGTGGCGTCAAACCTGTTTATTATAACCTTTACATCAAGCATAATTAAATTCTTCTTCCATCAGTATGGTGTTTTTTGAATGCGTGATATTTAAGGAAAACAGGAAAATTCTTCCTCGTATATTCCGGCATTTTAAGAAATAAGGCTTCGGACATATCTTTCCATTGTTTTGCTTTTTCATGACTTTTTAATGCGAGCTGGTGAGCTGATTCGGGGCAGCTGAAATGAGTCGAATGCGCATTGCCTTCAATAACAACTTTCTCGATAGCTTCAGGAACATCGATCAAAGGACAGCTGCGTAAAGGGTTTTTCGAAAAAGGCTGTGCTTTTCTAAAGGCAGTGAAGAAAGGTGAGCGCAAAGCATCAAGTAATGAGACATCATGTATATTTGAGTCAGAATAATGACAGAATGCGCATGGTTCAACATCACCCCTTGCATTGATATGCACGAAACCGTTTCCTGCCGCCAGGCAACCGAAAGCAAGATGACCGTTATTCCAGAAATCTATGATCACATAATCATTTATACTGCAGTAATGCATGATCTCTTCCTGCACATATGCACGCTGTTCTGTCGTGCATACCAAAGAAAGATCCGCATCGCTGCCGACAGGGATATAATGAAAAAGCCATCCGAACCATGCGCCTTTAGCGCGCATCATATCCAGAAATCCCGTGCTTGCAACAGTCTGGTAATTTCTGCTGTGATAGCATGCTGAAAAAGCAAATCCTATACCTCTGCTCTTAAGAATATCCATTGCAGCGATAGCTTTATCATATACTCCTGCACCTCTTCGCTCGTCTGTTTCTTCCCGTGTACCTTCTATGCTGATAAATACGTTAAGATTACCAAGCCTTGCCATTTCATCGGCAAAAGCCTCATCTATAAGTGTTGCGTTCGTAAATGCCCCGAATGTCATCTTTTTGTGTTTTATGCATAATTTTATAATATCATCCTTACGAAGAAGAGGTTCTCCGCCTGTCATAAGACAATCCATAATCCCAAGCTTTTCCGTCTGTGACAGTATATCATCAAGTTCATCGTAAGTAAGGTGATCGCCCTTTGCATAATCCGAAGCCCAACAGCCTTTACAGTGAAGATTGCATGCGCTTGTCGGGTCGATGAGCAGTACTCTTGGCATGGAGCATTTGTAACGCCATCCTCGTATAAGCTCCTTCACCGTTATGAAATTGCTCATCGTTATCTGGTCATACAGGCTCTTTGCCTGAAAGAAATGCTTGCAGCGGTATATGAAAGATTTATGATGGGGAAAAGGAGGAATACTCTGTTTCTTACCGTCTATTATCAAATATTTCAAGGATCTCCCCCTTAGTATCGTTTATATTATCTATTTTTTTGTTACATTCACATTCTGAGGGATCAGTCCGTCAAATACTATATTGCCTGAAGCATCCGCTGTGAGCGAGTATATCTGAAGTCCCGGAATGATGGTATACATACGAGCAAAGTATACTTCCATCACACTTATGCTTTCAGGTGTCAAATACTGCTCCGGCAGATCAACAGCTCCTATCTTGAACTCATCAGGTACTGCAGTGATCTCATTATTGGTTATACTCAGCTCGCCTGTGCTGTATATATTTACACTTGAAGGAAGCATATTGGTGATGCTCTCCGGGATCTGATCAGCTACATCGGGAAGAAGATCGGAAATGAGCCTGTCAACATCGACTGTGCTTGATCCTTCCATAGTTCCGTCAGAAAGAACAGATACCTGTATATCATCAAACCAGAAAAAGTCCGGAGCGATCTCATTAAGAAACGCAGATGCTTCAGAAGGCGTAAGCGTGAATGATCTTTCCTGATAGTCGGAAAATTCAAAGCTATAGTCATCTATACTAAGAGCGGCGCTTTCGTTGTCATCCTTGTAATTTTCCAGAGTCTCTCCGCTCATTCCTAAAAAGGTGACAGTTACGCCTGTTTTTTCTACTGCGCTATGATAATCTTCCTCTGTATATTTAACTCCAAGGTTCTTTGGTCCGAACATGCCGGCAAAAGGTTTAAATATCAGTACGGCTGCAACACCTGCTATAAGGATGATCATTATTACCAGAAATACGATCAACCCTGTATGTTTCTTTTTAGGCGGAGCATATGCAGCGTTATTGAAAGCGGGCTTCTGGAACTGTTGGACGGGTCGATTAAGTTGGGCTCCGCATCCTGGGCAGAATCTGACATCACCTGTGACTGAAGATCCACAGTTGGGGCAATGCACCGAAGCCTGCTGTATGACTAAAGCACCACAACTCGGACAAAATTTATTGTTTGCTGTTACGGGAGCGCCGCATTTCTGGCAGTTCATATAGATCCTCCTTCTAGATATTCAATAATATTTTTATTGTTTCTTTTCTATGATTTAACCGGTGTACCGCATACGCCGCAGAATCTTATATTTCCGCTGACAGGTGCACCGCATTTTAAACATACATTAGGTCTTTGGGGAGCAGAACCGACAGGTGAGCCGCAACCCGCGCAGAATCTAGTATCAGCAGTAAACGGACGGCCGCAATTGGGACAGTTCATTGGAGGTAAGGCATTTACATACACAATAGGGGTACCGCAAACAGCACAGAATTTGGCATTTGGCACAATGGCTGTTCCGCATTTGGAGCACGTATGCGCCGGAGGTGTAAAGGGTGTGCCACAGACGGCACAGAACTTTGCTCCTGCAACAAGAGGGGCACCGCACTTAGGACATACTGCGGATCGGTTTACAGGCTGTACAACAACAGGAGTTCCGCATACAGCACAGAATTTCGCTCCTTCCTTTACAGGAGATCCGCATTTTGAGCATACTGAAACCATGCTTGCAAACTGCGTAACAGGAGCACCGCAACCGGCACAGAATTTTTCATTTCCTTTGATCAAAGAACCGCATTTAGAACAATTCATAAAATCCCCCTGAATCACACAAATTGATTAATAAAATATTAATAAAACCTTACTAAACATTGTATAACATATTTTTATTATGTTTACAATAAGAAGAAAGTAATAATTTATAAAGTCCGGTATATGGTACAATATCTGCATCAGTTTTGATCAGTATATATAGGGGGTATAGGATGAGAAAGTATATAGCGGAATTTTTCGGAACGATGGTCCTTGTTTTTTTTGGATGCGGGACTGCGGTCGTATGCGGTGGATTTACAGGCGGAACAGGTGAAGGTTATCTTGGAGTGGTTGCTATTGCTCTTGCTTTTGGACTTGCCATCGTAGCTTCAGCATATGCGATAGGGCATGTATCCGGATGCCATGTGAATCCTGCAGTTTCACTTGCCATGCTTATATCAGGCAGGATGGGTCTTAAGGATTTTACCGGTTATGTTATAGCACAGGTTGCAGGTGCATTTGCAGGAAGCGCGCTGCTTTCACTGGTCGTTTCGGATTCTTCCGATCTTGAGGGTTTTGGTGCTAACGGTTACGGTGAGTTGAGCGGTGTCGGACTTGGCCTTGCCGGTGCGCTGGCTGTTGAAGTATTCCTGACCTTTGTTTTTACAATGACTATACTGGGTGTGACATCAGGTAAATCGACATCGAATATTGCAGGTATCGTGATAGGTCTTACACTTACATTCGTGCATATAATCGGGATACCTCTTACAGGTACTTCAGTCAATCCTGCAAGAAGCCTTGCACCTGCTGTTTTTGCAGGCGGGGAAGCACTTTCTCAGGTATGGGTGTTCATTGTCGCTCCATTGGCAGGAGCAGCTCTTGCAGCACTCGTGTTTAAAAAACTGTTTACTGTAAAAGATTAACCGGGCAAACCTTTATCTTTCAATATCTGTTCTGCACATAGAATGCCGTCAACAGCGGATGATATTATTCCTCCTGCATATCCTGCGCCTTCGCCGCACGGATACAGTCCCCTGATGCCGGAGGCTTCAAGATTTTCGTTCCTTATCATCCTGACAGGTGAGGTGGATCTTGTTTCGACACCGGTCATCAAAGCATCGGGATAATAAAATCCATTCATCCATTCATCCATGTCTGTGACAGCTTTTCTAAGAGAGGAAGTTATAAATTCCGGAAGATAACTGTCGTGCAAAGCAAAGGAAGTCCCCGGTCTGTAAGTCGGGTAAACATCGCCGAACCCGGTACTCATACGGTTTTGCATGAAATCCTCAAGTCTTTGCACAGGCGCTTTGTAACCTCCTCCTCCCGTATTGAAAGCAAGTGATTCCAGTTGCTGCTGGTAATGCATTCCCGCAAGGGGATGAGAGTCAGGAAAGTCTTCTTTTGAAACCGATACGAGAAGCGCGGTATTTGCATTTTTACCGTTTCTGTCATACAGACTCATTCCGTTCGTTACTACCGAACCGATTTCGGATGTGGCAGGGATCACGGTCCCTCCTGGACACATACAGAAAGTATATACGCTTCTGCCATTATCTAAGTGAGTTACGAGCTTGTAATCAGCAGCTCCTAAAGATGGATGAGAAGCGGATTTACCATATATGATTTTATTGATATAACTCTGAGGATGCTCTATCCTTATACCTACACCGAAGCCTTTTGACTCCATCAGCACGCCTTGCGAATGAAGCTGTGTAAAAGTATCCCTTGCGCTGTGTCCTATTGCCAGAATTATATTTTCCGAATATATTTTGTATTCATCATCATCTTTACAGACGACTACGCCTTTAACCGAGCCATTTTCAACGATAAGCTGTGTCACTTTTGAAGAGAAACGTACATCCGCTCCAAGTGAGATGATCTTCCTGCGCATGTTTTTAACGATAAGTTTAAGATTATCGGTGCCCAGATGAGGTTTATCCAGATATAGTATCTCCGAAGGAGCTCCGGCTTCAACGAATTCGCTTAGTATCTTGAATTTTCTGGGATCTATTTTACCTGTTTTAAGTTTGCCGTCGGAAAATGTACCGGCGCCGCCTTCACCGAACTGCACATTGCTGGTTGTATCAAGTTCCCCTGATGAAATAAATCTTTCTATGCTTTTTATGCGGCTGTCGACATCGAGTCCGCGTTCAAGTAATATGGGATCAGTACCGGATTCGGCAAGTATCAGCGAAGCGAACAATCCTGCAGGGCCTGATCCGATAACAACCGGTCTATTGACCAAAACTGCATCTTTCATATCATATTTTAATTCTTCTGCGATCGATATATCCTTATCTTTATGATGCAGTATCACATCCGTTTTATCTTCTGTAATCACATCCAATGTAAACTTATATATAAGGTCACTGCTTTCGTTTTCATGAAGCGAACGCTTTACTATTTTCAGTTCTCTTATCTGTGAACACTCCAAATGAAGTTTCTGTGCTGCAGATGCTATAAGCATCTCCATGTCATATTCAAGAGGGGCATATAGATTCGTTATCCTGATCATTTTACCGGTACCTTTCCTATACAGTGTATCATACAAAACCATCGGTTAAGGCAAAAAAATGCATCTCCTTTTAGAAGATGCATTTTGTAGGTTATTTACTGATAGAATTTACAGTAATGCGGAAAGTACGAAGTTCAGAATGAATAATCCTGTTGCTACCCAAAGTATCGGGCTGATCTCTTTTGCTTTTTTGGTGCAGATCTTAACTATGCAATAGAATATGAAACCTGTTGCGATACCATATGAGATACTGTAGCAAAGAGCCATGAATACGCCTGCGAAGAATGCGGGGATCGCTTCGTTTATATCTGTCCAGTCGATTTCCTTGAAAGAAGCAAGCATCATTATACCAACGACGACAAGTGCCGGAGCAGTTGCTGCCAATGGGATAGCGCTTACGAATGAAGCAAGGAATGCGCTTACTGCAAAGCAGATAGCCACTACTACGCTTGTAAGACCTGTACGGCCGCCTGCTGCGATGCCGGATGCGCTTTCAACATATGTCGTTGTATTAGATGTTCCGAATATAGCGCCGATAGATGTTGCTGTTGCGTCTGCAAATAAAGCTTTATCCATCTTGGACTTGAAGCCGGAACTGGATTCCATTGCTTTTTCGTCTTCTGCGCTGAATATGCCTGAACGGCGTCCTGTGCCTATAAATGTTCCGATCGTATCAAATGTATCGGAAAGGCTGAAAGAGAATATCGTTATAAGGACAA
>Ga0172381_10004276_pt1 | contig 14815 bp, 9 predicted proteins | sample Leawel6488metaG_FD_119754 | JGI IMG/M metagenome (GOLD analysis project Ga0172381, IMG submission 119754) | Leachate microbial communities from a municipal landfill in Southern Ontario, Canada - Leachate well 64-88 metaG | ecosystem: Engineered > Solid waste > Landfill > Unclassified | place...
ATATATTTTAATTCCATCTCCAGTAGAATTTTTTATAGTATTACTAGTAATTGAACTATCACATAAACCTATCAAATACATTGAAGGCTCATGAAGATTAGTAGAACCACAATTATCAATTATATTATTACTCGTAGAAATATTTTGACTATCTTCTAAAATTAATCCACTCGCTTGCATATTAATAATATTTAAAGAATCTATATTTGAAGTAATAAGTTTTTTAAAATAAACTCCTTGGAAAACCTCAGTATTGTTATCTTTATTCCCATCAATACCAAGTGATAAAACGGATATATTTTCATTACCATCCACAGGATCAGAATTTATCACCACTCCATTAAGAACACTACTTTGTCCAGCAATCCATGCCGTAGCAGAACTGGCCTGTTCTAATTGCAATCCATCAATATAATAATCAGCAGTTCCCGATCCTGTTTGGTCTACTCCACCGTAAAGAGTTGCTCCCGAAGACAATATAGCGCTCACACTATATCTAGTCCACGTAGATGTTAGCGTTATAGCGGTTGAAGAGGTAATGCTAAAAGTATCATCTGTAACAAAAACAACAACCGTTCCAGATCCTTTTAAATACACTGAAAATGTATAAGTTTCAGCCCCATTACCAATTGTTTCAACATAAACCCCAGTTAAATCACTACTTGTTTGTACTCTTAAACTAGCCGCACCTTGCCAATGTTCAGTTGTAACCCTAGTAATAGTAGATGCTCCATCCGAAGTAAACCCAGTAGTGTCGGTTTCAACATTGCTCTGATTTACTGACAATAGATTAACACTACTCTCAGAAGCAACGTAATCATCCACTAATTTTATTTTTGTATTTTGATTTTGACCCTCTAACGCAGAATTTGAAATCATAACCACAGGATTATCTATAATATAGGTTCCTTCTAATAATAGAATTCTACCACCATTAGCGGGTAAAGCATTGATAGCCGCATTAATAGTTTCTTGTGCAGATGTAGAACCAACTGGAACAACATAATCTGCGTTTAAAATATTGTTTGAAGTACTCCCATCAGCAACTACATAAGTAGAACCTGAACGAGTAACACCTAAATCTCGCATACTTTCCCATGCACCAATACCAATTGTAGTTGCCTCTGCAACAGCAGCACGATATGGATGATTATTATCATTAGTATCAACCCATAAATCTCCTACATTTTCAGAAGTTGGAATACCATCTTGATAAAAAGTAATAATTACATCGCCAGTAGCTTCAAAATTATATGCAGTTAAAAAGGCTATTCCAATAGCATTCTCAGGTTCGGGATACCAATCTAAATCTCCTTGAGAACCACCATCTACATCTTCATATCTAAAAATACAAGTAGTATCAGGTGGAACGACTAAATCAATATCAATAAAAATATCACCAAAACTCATTCCTGTAGTTGGCGCATCATTTTGATAAAATCCTTTAATTTGACCATCTGCCACTTCTAAAGCAGTTGCAGCATTGGCTATTGCGGTTGCTATATCTGTAATAACTTGATCAGAGTCAATTCCTTGAATAGTTCCTTGCACATCACCAGTAAAAGCAACTTCTGCACTAGGTAAATAAGGACACTCACTTATAGGAGTAACAATATCAGATACTAATACTCCACTAGAACTAATATCTATATCTACTTTTCTATAAGCTTGTATACCAAATGTATAATATTGATCACAGGGTTTACCTAAAAGAATATAATTCCTTTTATCACCTCGAACAGTAATATGTTGTTCTTTCGTAATTGAAGAACCAAAAACATAAGGTTCATCACTATCTAATGTTTTAACATAAACTACAAAACCATCAATAATATAAGCATTACCTATGCCATCAAAAGACCATTCAAAAGAAATATTACATGAACCATCAGTATTTAAAACATGGTCTACCGTTGTTCCATCATCTTCAATCACAGGATTCGCAGGAATAGTAGATAATCTATCATTCCTTGATTCAAAATTAATTGCTGTTGAATTCCAATCAATTTTATTCATATTTAATTTTTTAGTAGCTTCCTCGGCTTTATAAATTTTTCTTATAAAAGCTTCTTCATTGGATACTTTTGAATTTATGTTTGAAAGAGTAACGTCTATATCATTATTTTCATAATCAAATTCAAAACCAATTATCTGCAAGGTATAATCACTATTGAATTTGTTATATCTAACACGAACGTAATCACCCAAATTTAACTTATCCCAATTAATTTGTTCTTCTATACATTCCAAAAAATTAACTATAGACATTTTAATTATATTTTTTGGTGTATTAAGTTCAATAAATTTATTAATACCACTCTCAAATAACTCAATCGCTTCAGTATGATTTTCGTCCGTCCAAGTCTCTTCAATTTTAAATTGTTGTAATTCTTTTATTTCATCAGAACTAAAATTGCTTTCATAAGATAAAGATGTTTGTAAATCAGTTATATCAGTTGTTATATTAGTAATTTCTAATTCTTTAGCAGTAATTAAAACATTTTGGGTTGTAATATCTCCCTCTATTTTTCCTAAACAATATGTTTCAAGTAATTCTTCATCTGTAGCATCATCATATTCATCTTCTGTAATTTTTAAAATTACAAAATTGCAAGTCACACCTGTTGTACTTCCGCTAATTTGTATTTCAATAGAACTAGGATCGTTTAATTTTCTTAAAACATCCCAAGTGTCAGCAACAATAGACATTGAATCTGAATTTACTTCAACTGTTAATCCCGTCACATCAGATAATTTATATAAAACTACCCAGTAATAACCCTCATCATAATTACTAAAAGTTTTTATTTGTGCCACTCCACTATAAATAAAACTATAGCTTTTATAAGTACTTGCTTCTTTTTGAACTTCAGTATTATTAAGAATTAAAGTTTTATTAGTTGTTAATGTAAATAAATAATTCTCTAATACAGTTAATTCACTTTCTAATTCTTCTTTTCCATATAATAACTTTCTAAGAGTGCCATCTTTATATTTATAAATTATGTCTCCAGAAGTTTGATATAAAATATCCTCAACAGTAATATTATCTACATCAACAACCGTAACTTTTCTATGTTCATTATTTGTTTTATTTAAAATCCAATCACCATTAGTTAAACCGTGTGCTGTCATTTTTATATTTGTAATTGTTGTACCACTTTCAGTTACATCTTCAATTTGATATGAAGCTTCAAGTAAAGTATTATAATCTATTAATGCACTACATAATTCATCACTCATAAAAGTAGCATGTGTATTAACTTCATAAATACTATCACCAGCAGTTTGACCAGTAACTACATCAACTGTAAAATTATCATTATCTACTCTTGTAATCATTCTTGAAACATATCTTGTTTTGTTTACAATATAATCGCCTGTAGTTAATCCATGATTAATTATTTTTATATTAGTTGTATTAGTTCCTGATACAGCAGTACCCAATAAAGTTTCTTCATAAGGATCTGTAAAGAAAGTAAAATCTTCAACATAATTTTTCCCAGTAGGATTAACCTCTTGAATAGACAAATCATCTTTGCCGAATACTTTAAGTCTGGTTATAAACTCATCTGTATTTTCTTCCTGAGATAAAGTTTTTAGGTATTTACCTTTATTAAATGTAAGTCCTTTATTATCATCTAACTGATCTTTATGATAAAGAGATATTGTACGTTCTAAAGTATTAAAAATAATCATAGAATCATCGAATGTTTCAGTTATGTCTTCTAAAATAAAGTCCTGCAATGTCTTTTCAAATATTTCAAAACTACGATACATCGTATTATAAAAAGGATAAATATAGTCAATTGTCCATAAAGCATCTACAATGTCATTTACTTCATATGCAGTTTTAATTACATCTGTTAGTATTTCTTCTGCATTAACAACTTCTTTAGTATATGACACTATTTTTTTATTTTTTAATTCTATAGGAAGTGAAAAACATTCTAATTCTAAATAATCAGAAGCCTCTTTCATATTGTCAGTTTTTTTATTTATTTGATAATATTCTTCAAAATTTCCACGAACAAATTTAATAAGATATTTTACATTACATAATACTATATGAGGATTTGCAACTAATTCATTATTTAATTCAATAAAATAGGGGAGTTGAAACGATAATTCGTTTATTTCCCCTAAATTTACTTTATGATTAATTTCATAAGCTTCTTTAAGTTTGCCTATAATTTGTTTATTTGGTTTACACAAATATATTTTTGGTTCAATAATGGGTAGTGATTTATCAATGGAAAGCAATTATTTCCACCTCCTCTTTATTATCTATATTTAAATTGATATTGAAATGTGATTACCCCAGTGCCAGTAATTTCTAAACAATTAATTCCTTTAGTTAAATATAAAAAACCATCGTTGAATTGACTATCTAGGTATTCACCACTTTGAGATGAAACTATAATCTCTTCTTCGTTGTAAACAGTCACGGTTCTACCATCTGTAATAGAAGTAAATTTAAACTCATAATTTGCATCTGAAAGATTATTAATTTGAAAAACACCTGTGCCATTTTTCTCAACAATTATATTTGGATAGCAAAGGGTATGACCTAAATTAGTAATTTCAACTATTGTAGTAGTTGGATTAGTGGTTAAATCATATTCAACTGAATAAACAGGGGAGTATGAATAATAATCATCACATCTTAATTCCAAATTAAAATATCCTTGACTTAACCCATTGTGAAACAATGAAATCGAACCAACAGGTAATACATAGAATATTCTGTTGGGCAATTCATCAAAAATAAGAGGTACATAATAATCAACATCAAACAGCCAATTTATCACATCATCCATTTTATCTTCATCCCATGCTTCTAAAAAAGCAGCAGTAATTTTTATTGTTTTTGGTGATCTCTCTATTCCTTGAAAATAAGGTTTGGTTCTATTTTTTATTGTCGTTTCAAGTATTTTTTGTTCGCCAATGAATTCATCTTCATATAAACCAGAATCAATATGACAATTTATGATTCCAAAAGTACTTGCAAGTTGTGAATTATAAGAAAAATCTAAGGATTCTTTAATAATCGTAATCACCTACCTTAAAAATTAAAAAGGGCACAATAATTTATGTACCCTTTTTAATTAAAGAATTATTTATTTGCTTATATACATACTCTGCGGCTTGTTTTAAATCACTTTTACTTAATCCATTACTACCATCAACATTAAAAGTAATAGTATTAGTAATCGTGGGACTAGACCCAGCAATAGCAATCTGAGGAGATACAGTAGATATTAAATTTTGTAAATTAGGAAGAAAATTAGAGATATTAGATTTAGAAATAACAAGTTCTCCATCAGCTAATTTAGCTAACATTTCTCCTGATTTAATATTAAATAACTTATTTACTAATTGAGTTACTTTTGAAGAATTCCCAGTTTCTTCACCAACAATACCACCATCATGATAAATAGGAATGCTACCACCACTAATTACAAGATTCCTCATATATCTTGTATACTCTGTTAATCCGTCACTACCAATTACCGTATTATCTAATCCTGTAGACGAAGGAGTTTGAGTAGAAATTGAAGAACTTGAGTTTGAAGAACTTGAACTAGAATCTGAATAAGATGTTGTTTCTTCATTATTTAATGCATTAATTGCATTTTGCAAATCTTCAACAGTAGCAGTTCCAGCTTGTATTTTTGCAATTAAATTTTGATCAATACTGTTTGCTATACCTGTCATAGTCCCATCAATGTTTAAACCTAATTGAGCGAAAAGAGCAGTAATTTGCGCGTTACTACTATCAATAATTGATTGACGCATATCTGCCCAATACTGTTCATCGTTCGCTAAATCATTATAATAATCTTCGTATTCTTCTCGTTCGTCATCCAATTCTTCTTTTAAAGCTTCATATTTTTCATCTTCGGCTTCTTGTTTCGCCTCAATATCAGTTTGATAGTCTTCAAGTTGCTGCTCTAACGCAGATTTTTGTAATTCTAATGAACGATCATGTTGTAAATCTTCAATTTCAGCATTTTTATCTGCAAGTTCTTCTTTTAATTCGACAAGTTTAGCAACACCTTCAGGAGAAGTATCTAAAGCATATTTATTGATGTCAGTTTGAATATCTTGTTGCTCTTTTTGAAGATTAGATAGATTTTTATTGAAATCATATTCATCTTCTGTTTCATTAAGACGTTCAAGTTCTTTGTTTATGATTTCTTGGATTTTATCTAGTTGATCATCATATTGATCCATAATTTGTTCATGCTGTTCTTCTAACGCTTCCGATTCTTCTTCAATAGCATCTAATTTTGCTTCTTTTTGTTCATCGATTGCACTTTTAGCTTCAGAAACCGCTTCATCTGCATCAGAAGCGGCTTGTTGTAGTAGGGTTACTTTATATTGATTTAGAGTGTTGATATTATCTTGAAGTTTGTTATTTAATTCCTCTAATTGTGCTGCTGATAGATTAGCACTAAGCATTAATTGTCTAATAGCGGCTTGTTCAAGTGCTAATTGTTGAATGTATTTATCAGATAGAGTTATTGATTCTTGTTTTTTAGCGTTGTAGGCAGATGTTCCAGGTGTTAGGTAGGATAATTCTGAATTAACAAGGTCTAATGCTGTTTTTACTTTGGTTGTGGCATTTGCAAGGGTGGATAGTTGGGAGTTTACTAGGTCAAGGTTTATGGATTCTATCTTTTCCTGTGCTGTTCTCCATGTATCTCCAAGAGACAAAATTGATGATTCTGCTTCATCTATTTCTTTTTGAGATAGAGAACCCGAAGCTATTTGAGCACGATAATTATCTGCTTGTGCATGAGCAAGGTCTTGAATTTGTTTTTGAACTTCAATTTCCTGTTGAAGTATATTGCGATACTCTTGTGATGTTTGAGATAGTTTTGATTTATTATAGGATAAAGTTTCGAGTTCGGCGTTTAGGTTTGCTAGGGCTTGACTATATTGATCCGTTTCGTAAGCATCCTTACCGCTACCAGAACCTCCACCACCTCCACCAGAAGACGAAGAAATAGAAGATTTGTTATTTGCCAATGCTTCAAGTTTTGCCCCATAATCTGTTAGTGTAGGTAATAGTTGAACATTAGTACTTCCTTTTCTTCTACTTCTTTCTTCAGGAGTATAAGTAGTTTGTTTGGAAGTAAAATCAGAAGCTATTTGAGAAGCAATAGCATATGCAGTTGCAACATCTTTAATTTTTAATATTAATGATGTATATCCTGAGATGATACTAGCTACATCAGAGTTAATACTAATACCCAACATATTAAAAGCCGATGCAATATCTCCTGCTGAAACTACTGTTTGTGCAGAAAGTAATTTCATAGCTTCATTAAATTTATAAACTGCAACTTTAGTGTAGATTATAGAATCTTGAGTTTGCATCATACTATTTGCAAATTCTTCATTACCATCTGATAAATCTAAATAATACTGTTTTAATTCATCAAAAGCATTAACTAAAGATTTTATATCTCCTGTGTCTTGAAATTTATTAATAGCACTACTAAATGCTGTAATTTTATCAACATTAATATCATTTAAAAAAGTTTTGAAATCTAAATCAGTTTTTACTTTTTTCAATTCATTAAATGTTGAGATAAGGTTATTTTTTATAGTACTATCTAGTGATTCAAATTTCTTTTGGGAATTAATTAAAGATAAATTCAAAGCATCATTAGCATCTTTTGCTGTTATTAATACTTTTTGAGATTCTTGTATTCTTGCACTAGCATCTTGTATTGCCTTATCATAATCTTTAATAAATTTTGTTTGTCCAGAATCAATATATTTTTGTTTATTAGCAATATTTTCTTGATAAATACTTCTAGCTTTATCCAAGTTAGCTTGAGCATCATCAATTGCTTTTTGTTTATTATTACTTTCAGAATTATAAGTTTCAACAATAGTATTTCTATTAAGTTCTAATTGTTGTTTTTTAAGATCAATATATTCTTGGATTTGTTTACTATTTTTAATTATTGCATTGCCTTCTTCATCGTAGGCAATACCTAAATCTGAACAAGATTTACCAATAGCATTTTGAACTTCTATTAGTTTTTCTTTTTCCTCTGCCGATTTAGACACTTTCCCATTTAAAGTATCATATTGTTTACTTAGTTCTTGTAAACTATTTAAATTACTTTTATTACTTTCAAAATTTTTAATCGATTTTTCAAAAGTTTCTTGATATTCTTTATATTGTTCTCTAGCTTTAATTGCCATTTCTATTATTAAACCCAAACCAACAAGTACCGCAGTTGGTAAGAATGAAGCCATAGATATTTTTAAAGCAGTAAAAGATGCTCTTAAAGCAGTAGTTTCAAAAGCTAAAGTAGATGCTCCTGTAGATAGCAATTTAAATGAGGTTAATAATCTGCCAAAAACTGTTATTAGACCACTAACACCTGCTGTACTAGATAGAGAAGTAAAGGCCATTTTTAATAAACCTAAACTTGCTGAAATTAATACTGTTTGAATTAAAAATGAACCTGAAGAACTATTGACAAATTTATCTATCATCTCTATTAATGCAGAAAAAGAATCAATAGCAGATTTTAATGTATCTGAACTAATTGCATTTTGAGCGAACCCCTCTAAAGAAGCTTTGGCACGATCTAATTTTGCGGCTGTAGATTCTTGATATATACCGAACTTTTGTTCGGCTGTACCTGCCGAGTTTAAGGCGTTTTCATAGTTATTCAGAGAATCTTGATAATTGGTTAATAATGTCAATCCGCGATTTCGTTGAAAAGTTCCAAACATCGTAGTCGCTATATAGGCTTTTTCATTCTTTGATAATTTATCAAATTTTGATCCTGTGCCATCTATGTTTTTACCTAGTTCATCCATAACATCAGCAAAATCACGTAATTGTTTTTGTGAATCTAATGCATTTATACCTACATCATGTAAAGATTTTACTACGTCATTTAATTTTGTAGAATCTTCTTCATTAAATCCTGTCTTTTTTATGCTTTCAAATCTGCTGATTGCGCTATTTAAGGATCGTCCAATAGTTGAAGCGGATTCTCTTGTAATGCTGGAAATTGTTGCTAGCCATGATGCTGATTTTTCTAAACTAATATTTGAATTCTCTGCTGCTGATGCTACACGAGTCAATGCATCACCAATTTCATCAGCTCCACTAGCAGTTGTATCTCCAAGTAAAGCAAAAATGTCTATAATCTTATTTACACTTTCGCCAGTAGCATTTGCGGTAGCGGTAATAATTCGGTTTGAATCCTCAAGTGAAATAGAACTTATTTTGGCATATTCAATAATACCTTTCATTCGTTCTTCAACTTGACTATCACCCAAACCTTGCCTATATAAATCGGCAACTGTTTTAGTTAATTCACTTGTGGTCACTGACATCTCTTTAGCTAACCGATTATAAGACTGTGCTAAACCGTTAACTTCTGTTTGTGTTTTATTTGTAACAATACGCACTTCATTTAAGGCATTATCCATTTCAGAAATATATTCTACGCCTGACCTAATGGCTCTTAGGGGAGAATAGATTGCAGACGCTGCAAGTGCCCAAATTCCGAGCTTCAGAATATCTTTTCCAAATGTTGTAATAAATCCGTCTGCTTCCTTTGCGGTTAATGTTGCTTCTCGTCTTACGGCTCGCATATTCGCAACAGCACTATTAGTTGCAATATTTAATTGTTTGGTTTTTGAATTTAATTCATCTATAGACGTTGCGCTTAAAGAAGAAACATCACTAGCGATAGAAGACATTGCGCTAGAATTATAATATTTACTACCATAAGTGGTTTGAGCGTTTTTATTTCTTATTGCCCATTCTTCTTTATATAAAGCAATTTGTTGTTTAATAAGAGCATTTTCTTTTTCAATAGATTGAATAGTAGTATTCAAATTATTTCTACTGTAAATTTTATCTTCACTTAATAATTTATTCCATGTTTGCTCATAACTATTAGCATTTACTTTATTAATACGAGACTGTTGTTGAGCAATATTTTCATTACTGCTTAATATTGTTTTCTCAATATTACTTTGAGTAGCAGTAGTAGTTTTTAATCGTTCTTGATTTTCTTCATATATTAATTTTCTTGCCGACACAGATGCTTCTTTTCCTTTTTGTATTTTATTAAGACTTTCTTCTTCTAATACTTTATTTGAAGCATCTACTTGTTTTTGTAAATCTTTAATGGTATCTATTTGTGTAGTTTGATTACCACGCTCTCTAACTTTAGCCATTGTTTCTGCTAATTTTTTATAATTATCAGTAATTTCCGTTGTTTTTTTATAAGCTTCTGTTGCTCCATTTTTAAAATGTTCAATTTGTTTAACAGTTTCACCTGTACTGTTCGTCCATTCGTTTGTTTTTTTAGTTATCTCTGCGACTTTACCTTCCATTTGAGTATAAACTTGACTAGCTTTATCCAATTGAGAAGTATCTGCAACTCGTAAATTACCAGATATATTTAAATTTCCTAAACTTCTTGCCGCTTTAAATTTTCTTTCTATTTTATCTAAACTTGAAGTAATTTGTTTCTCGGTATTTTGAATATCTGAAGTGAGACTTGCTTTAAGATCTAAAGGTTTTAAATTATTTTCTATTTTTTTTAATTGTGTTTGAATATCTGCTTCTGTTGTTTTTGCTAATAGGGCAGATATAATAATGCTGAGATTATCCACATTTCATCACCATCTTCCTTTCTTAAAATTATGCATAAAAAAAGGAGAGGTGATTAGACCTCTCTTTTAATTATATTTTATATATAATTAAAACTATTATATTTAAGATTTATTAATTTATTTCGCTTACATTTTCATTTTCACTTTTATTTAAATATTCATCTAATATTGTTTCTATATTATCAAAGTCCCAGTACCAAATTTCCAATAGGTTAATATTATTTTGTAGAGCATACATACGTTTTCTATGATCATGCTTAATTTGTTTTTCTAAATCTTCTTTAGATTGTTTTAATTTAGATTTTTTATTAATACTACCATCATGAAATTCTCCCTGATATTCAATAAGAAAATTAAATTCTAAATTTGGCAAATAAAAATCATATGATAATAAACCACCACCAATACCTATAAGACCATTAAATTTCTTTTGTGGAATATAATATTTATATTTATCTTTAAAAACATTATCTAACATATTATAATCTTCCTCTGAAATTTTTATAAACCCTAAATCTATAAAACGATTACTTATTTTTTCTTCACCTTTTGATTTATTACATTCAGGACAACCACTTTGTTTAAAATATCTATTATTAATATTTGATTCCCATTCATAATTACATTCTCTGCAAACCCACCAAACATCTTTATGGCAACCACAAACAACATCATAAGGGGTTAGTTCGCCATTTTTAGTAGGATGCCATTCTGAAGCAAGTTCTGGATTTTTAGTAGCGAGACAATTTGATATTCCTACTTTATGCCCCGAACAAAATGGACAATTATAACTACGAAAAATATCTGACCATGACATTTCAAATATTTCTTTACAATCCTCTTTTAAACATTTCCATTTTAATTTTTTATACGCACCAATATATTTTTCACTTAATAATTCAAATGGTTTATCATTTAATTTACACCAAAGTCTTATGTTTTGAATTGTATAAGGGTTTGATATAATAAATTTATCTGATAAATTATTTTGTTGTATTGAATTCCAATCAATAAAATAATAATAACCTTCTTTATCTGATATAATCAATTTACTTTTTGCGTTTATATATTTATCGCTTATTAGATATAATCCTAAATTATTAATATACTGTCTAATTTCTTCGTATGTTAATTTCCGCAATTTATACATCTCCTTTCAATTTCTCTCCCACATCTAACATTCCACATATAAAAACAAATCAGTAGGGAAGGGTAGTAGGAGAAAATACCCCTTGTCACATATTGATCAGATATGTCTATCCCTACTAAAATATAACTACTTTATATTACTAATCTAAAATACATTAAAACCAATCAATCACTAAGCGCCAATATTATTAATCCTATTTAATAATTCCTTTTCAATCTTTAAAACATTAGGCTGAGTAGGATTAAAAATAATCCCTCTACGTATTAAATTCATTATTTTATTTGCTTTTTTGTTTAATATATTAATTTGTTTTTTATCAAAAATACGTAAATGCATATTTGATATAGTATATTCTCTACTAATATATTCTTCAGTAATAGGAAACATATCTTGTATCAAAAATACACTTTCTTTTCTGGCAATTTCAACAATATGAAGTTTGTCACAAGGTTTTTTATTCTTTTGTTCAAAATTTTTAATTATACTTTTATATTTATCTGCTCTTTTGCTTAAAGGCATTACCCAATATAAACCTGTATCCTCCGCTTGAAAACAATAATAATGAGGACGATTTTCTTCATAATTACCCTTTAAATAATCATCAGGAAAATCTTCAAAAAATTTATCGCTAATTATATAAAACCCATTTTCAACCAAATTCATTATTTCTCCTTAAAAGAAAATCCCCCTGAAATAGAGGGATTTTCAAACCAACATCTTATTAGTCGCATATCGGCTTGCGACAAACTTTCAAACCAACATCTTATTAGTCGCATATCGGCTTGCGACAAACTTTCAACTTAAATTATAAATCCCTATATAAAGAAAGTCAAGATATTTTAAAACTTCATCCATTAACTTCTAATCTATCCAATCTCACCATTCCCATAAAATCATCCAAACAATCATCACATATTTCTACACTTACAAATTCATTATCATACATACTTCCATATTCGCCTTGTTGACTAATAAACCAAATTGGTTCACCATCTTCAATTACCTTTTTACATCTATCACAAACTACAGTTTTAACAATATTAATCATTTCCTATACCTCCTAACAATTATGTTCTAAAATCAATTGAATACCATCAATCAATTCTAAAACAATTTGTTCGGAATCAGACGTAAGAGAAAAACTATCTCTATGTATCGAAATTACATCATTTATACCAACCTCAATATCTTGATACTGTAATTCATATTCTTCTTCTTCATTGAATATGTGACCAAACTGATAAGCACCTTTTGTGAAATGTAAAAACTCAAATTCTGGATAATTAATAGAAACTGATATAGTATCTGCATGTACCCCTAACCAAACATCCTTACCTAATAGAGTTTCCATGATCTCTTCAAATTGTTCTTGAGTTATTTCATCAAACATAAAATAAAACCTCCTTATAATGTTATAAGGAATAAGGTTGCGCAACCAATACCCTATAAACATAGTATAAGGAGTAATGTTGTGTATGTCAATACAAAAATAATTAAATTTTAAACAAATAATAAATTAATTTTCATCACCATCGACCCATTCAAATATATCATCTATTTTCATATTTAAAATATTTGCTATTTTAAATGCAATTTCTAAACTAGTATTATATTTATTTGAAATAATATTATTTAAAGTACCTCTATGCAAACCTACTTTATCAGCTAACCACGTTTGTTTTATGCCACGTTCATCTAATATTTCTTTTAATTTATTCTTAACCAATTTCATTCACACTCCTACATTACAATTATATCATATACACTTATAGTATATGTAATAGGAAAGAGTGTTATGCAATATTTATATTATTATTATAATATAGTATATACAATTAGTCAAGAAAATTACAAATATTTATAATATATTTACACTTATATTTACACTTATATTTCTATTTGAATAACAATCTCTATTATTCAACAAACAATATTTATTTCTATATCTAAAACTACAATTACTTGATAATTGATTACATTTAACAAATTTATATTTAATTGCTGTAAATAAATTAGTAATAGGAATAATAATAAAACCATACCAAAGGTTACAAACTGAAGGGCATGTTTTATTACAATTATTATAGCAATACTCATCAAAATCTTTATGATGCTTACAAAATACAATATTAAACCTTTGCAGATTCATAAATTACCTTCTCCCTTGGTATAATAATCTAATTTTCTAACTCTTTAATCAAATCTTTTTCAATATCTAAAGCCATAGTTAATACTATTTTAGTACCTTTACGATATAATCTTAATGCTTTTCGTATCTTTGTATTTAATTCTATTTGTAATTTATGTGGGATAGTTACTGGAGCAGAAGTATTTTTATCAATGTATATATTAGTAATATACTTATCAGTAACTGGACACATATTTTGCACTAAAAATGCTTTCTTCTCGCCAAGAATATACCCAAAACTAATACCATCACAAATTTTATATTTATTAAGTGCTATTTGATATCCTTTTTGATATTTTTCAATCTTAGATGAAAAGGGGATCATCCAATATATTTTTGAATCAGGTTCTTTAAAAGCATAATAACATGGTCTACCATGTGGTATTCCATCAATCATTTCTCTATTTTCAAGTAAGCCTAACCCTTTGAACTTTTCATAATATTCATCATTAATAAAATAAAATTTACTCTGAAGCATATAATTCTCCCCATAAATAATGCCCCACCAAAATAGTGAGGCAATTATTTGAACCTCAGTCTTTTATTAGCCGCTACTGAGTTGCGGAAATTATTTGAACCTATGCCTTTGTTTAATGTCGATACATAGTCCCGACAGATTATTTGATTTCTTAGATATAGTATGCCACTAAATGTAATTAAATGTCAAGAACATTCACCATATTCTCTCACATCCCGCCAAAAGAATATTATCATGTTTTATTATTACCTTATTGCTTATCCCCTATCCTTTACTCTCTACTATACATCATCCATTATATTTCTCCCAAACAAAATCATCTTTTTTA
>Ga0172381_10004277_pt1 | contig 14813 bp, 16 predicted proteins | sample Leawel6488metaG_FD_119754 | JGI IMG/M metagenome (GOLD analysis project Ga0172381, IMG submission 119754) | Leachate microbial communities from a municipal landfill in Southern Ontario, Canada - Leachate well 64-88 metaG | ecosystem: Engineered > Solid waste > Landfill > Unclassified | place...
ATCAAGCTCTTTTTGAATATCTTCTTTAGAAAGTTTAAGCCCTGGCCAAACGCCATCAACAACAGCGCCAATGGCAATACCATGACTCTCGCCAAAGGTTGTTACCTTAAAAATATTACCAAAGGTATTGCCTGACATTTTTTCCTCCTAAATCCAAGGCTTTTCTTGTTTTAGTTTCTTCTCAAAAGAATCGATCTTCTTTGTAAATTGCTCTGTCCAACCAATGGCATCAAGTCCCTTAACAAGACATTCTTTGACAAAAGAATCAATGGTGAAAGGATATTCCTTTCCGTGAGGGGCGATAATCTTTTGTCGTGGCAAATCTGCTGTTATCTTAGCACCATCCCCTTTTGACGCAAAAGGAAATAACTCATCAACATCCTTAGTGCTTAGCCTGACAAGAAGCAGACCATTGCGTGAACAATTATTATAAAAAATATCTGCAAAGCTTGGTGCGATAATGACCTTAAAGCCAAAATCAGCCAACGCCCATGGCGCATGTTCTCGGCTTGATCCACACCCAAAATTATCACGCGCCAAAAGAATGGTTGCCCCTTGATAAGCAGGGTTGTTTAAAATAAAATCGGGATTCGCTTTATTCTCGTCGTCATTTAAATAACGCCAATCATGAAAAAGATGTTTCCCAAAACCCGTCCGCTCAACTTTTTTTAGAAATTGCTTAGGAACAATAGCATCGGTATCAATATTTGCGCGGTCAATAGGAACAACAATGCCACTATGAATAGAAAAAGGTTCCATTAAATATACTCCCTGATATCTGCAATATGACCCTCGATCGCCGCAATGGCAGCCATCTGAGGACTTACCAAATGGCTTCGGCTATCCTTGCCTTGGCGACCTTCAAAATTTCGATTACTTGTTGATATGCAGCGCGCTCCCGCAGCGGCTCTATCCTCATTCATCGCTAAACACATCGAGCACCCAGCTTCCCGCCATTCAAATCCTGCTTCTTTAAAAATTTTATCCAAGCCCTCTTTTTCAGCTTGTCGTTTCACGCGTCCAGATCCGCAAACAGCTAAACTCTGAACATGCTTTGCAACCTTCTTACCTTTTATAATCTCTGCCGCAGCACGAAAATCTTCAATACGGCCATTGGTGCAAGAACCAATAAAGACAATGTCAGCCTTTATTGAAGTCATAGGAGTTCCCGGCGTTAAACCCATATAGGTTAGCGCTTTTCTTGCGGCCTCTTGTTTAACAGGTTCAACAAAATCTTTTGGATCAGGAACACTCTCGTCAACAGCGACGACTTGTTCGGGTGAAGTTCCCCATGTAACTTGAGGGCGAATTTTACTTGCATCCATGGATAAAACTTTATCAAATTTTGCATCAGAATCACTTTGAAGTGTTTTCCAATAAGCGACAGCCTTATCCCAATCTTGCACTTTCGGAGAAAAGTCACGACCCTTTAAATAATGAAAAGTCTTTTCATCCGGTGCGATCATTCCTGCCCTTGCTCCTGCCTCGATACTCATATTGCAAATGGTCATGCGCCCTTCCATGGATAAAGCGGTGATCGCGCTACCTGCATATTCAATAACATATCCTGTGGCACCATCTGTTCCAATCTTTCCAATGACATACAAAATAATATCTTTAGCGGTCACACCCTTTGAAAGGTTACCGTCAATCTTTAACAACATCGTTTTTGATTTCTTTTGCTGAAGCGTTTGGGTTGCCAAGACATGCTCAACTTCCGATGTTCCTATGCCAAACGCCAAAGATCCGAAAGCTCCATGGGTCGCCGTATGAGAATCGCCGCAAACAATGACCATCCCCGGCAATGTAATTCCAAGCTCAGGGCCAATGATGTGAATAACGCCTTGGTCTGGATGCATAAAATCAAAAAGTTTGATCCCAAAATCATGACAATTGGTCGCAAGGGTTTCCATTTGCTTGCGAGAAATCGCATCCGCAAAGCTTAAATCTTTAGCCCGCGTTGGAACATTGTGATCCATCACGGCAAAAGTTTTAGATGTGCATCGCACCTTACGCCCTTTAACGCGCAAAGCCTCGAAAGCTTGAGGAGAAGTCACTTCATGCATCAGATGACGATCGACATAGATAATCGATGCCTGGCTTTCATCAGCATGGATCAGATGATCGTTCCAAATTTTTTCGTATAATGTTTTTCCCATAACAAGACCCTTAAGTGTTCATAAAGTGTTTACTTTAGCATAGGCAAAAATGGCATTCAAGATTTTTCTGAAAGCTATTTGTGCTTTTTTCCTTTTTGGTAAACCTCGATAAAATGCTCGATCGAACGATCATATGTCCGTTCTGCCTCAGGAGGAAAGAAACAAGCCGGCAAGGCTCCTTTTTTACGATGATAATGAAGGCACTCACAGCAAATGCCATGCTTTTCACACCCTGGATAGCTACAATTGCATAACGCAGTATTTCTTTCTTTATTGGGACAGTTCAGGGGACATCTCCTTTAATTGTTTTAAAAGCGATTCCATCGTATCTTTCTTAGTGCCAACGACTTGTCCTTTATTTAACTGGCGGCGAATATCGTCAACGGCCTTAAGGCAATTACGCTCTCCTGCAGAAAATTGATCAACAATGTCTTGAGAAACATAACTTGGCCCCATCGCCTTAAAAAATCGCGCCGCATTGCCATAAAGTAAAGCCGCCTCAAGATAAAGCTCAACGCAGCGCTCAGCGCTATCCCGCGTTGGAGCAACCTCAACTAGTTTCTGCGCATACTGAACGAGTTCTGTTGCACGTTCAATATTAGCAAAGGCTTGTTCTTGCAGGCGATCGACGGTTTGTTCGGCATACAAAAAAGTCGAGATAAAAAAAAGACAGAAAACAACTAATATCTTTTGAAACACACGCTTAATAAACATTTTTATTCAACCTTGCGATAGACTTCGCGAATGACATCATTATATTCATTATTATGAAATATTTTAAGACTTCCGTCGCCAGGATCAATTTCATAACCATAATAAATATTCTGGCGCATGGCATAATTTGAACAATCCGAATGCTTAACATTTAAAATAATCACTTGAGGCTGATAAGAAGCCGACCCTCTCGTCTCACAATTTGACTCTTCAAGAACAAAAGATACCTTGGTGAGTGTCAAGGTTGCTCGACGTTCATTATTAAATTTTCCATTTAAATAAGTTGCCTCACGTTTCCACGTACCAAATGGAAGACTTTTAGCCTCCTTTTTATGAACGCAGCTTCCTGAGGTAAAAAAAGAAAGGATCACCAGCACAAGGCATAAATACGAAATAAAACTTTTGCGTATCTGGTGCTTGAGTTTCTTTAAGAAATCTTCCGCAGGTGTTTCTGTCAAAGAAACCATCTTCTTTTCTTCTCCCCTAGGGCTTTGAAGAGATTTAAGGATTTTTGAAGAAAACATCTTTCCAGCGCGCTTATGCCAAGCAAAGGGGTGAAAATCTCTTTTCATTATGATCGTTTTCGCGAATGTGCTCGACGAACAGCAAGGCTTATCTTTCGACGGGCCGCAAGCGAATGTCGTTTGCCGTACATCGGATTATTTTTCCCTGCCACTTTTTTAGAAATTCGCCTACATGTTTCTTTTTTATGCGTTTGTCCGTAAAAAGAATTTTTCTTTCCCATCTGCGCTAACCTGATTTTTCTTATCGTAGCCGCTGAATGATGCTTTCTTGACATAGTCTCTCCTATTTTAAAAAGCCTCTTATTTTAAAAAGCCTCTTAATACGTTTTGTAAAATCCCTCCATTGCGATAATAATCAATCTCAACTTGCGTATCCAAACGTAGCTGGACCAAAAATGACTTTATTTGACCCTCAGGCGATGCGGTCACAATTTTTACCCTCTGCCTAGGTTTTATTGTACCATCAAGATCGTTGATATCAAAACACTCATCGCCTTTTAACCCTAACGAAGAGAACGACTCACCGGCATTAAACTGAAAGGGCAAAATACCCATCCCGACTAGATTGCTGCGATGAATTCGCTCAAAGCTCTCTGCAACAACAGCCCTGACGCCTAAAAGGGCCGTGCCCTTGGCTGCCCAATCACGCGAAGATCCCGTTCCATACTCTTTTCCAGCAAAAATAATAAGGGGAACATTTTCTTTCTTGTATTTTATGGCGGCAGAATAAATATCCATCTCTTGCCCTGACAAGAAATGAATCGTCCATGAACCTTCATGTCCAGGAACAAGGAGATTTTTTAACCGAATATTTGCAAACGTTCCTCGCGTCATCACCTCATCGTTTCCTCGACGAGAACCATAGCTATTAAAATCTTTTTCCTTAATGCCAAGTGTTTGAAGATACATTCCGGCAGGACTGCTGGAAGCAATGGACCCTGCGGGAGAAATGTGATCTGTTGTGATGCTGTCACCAAATACGGCCAAGGCTCGAGCTCCTTTAATCGCGGATAAAGGATCTAGACTTTGTTTCATATCAATAAAAAAAGGCGGCTGATGAATATACGTACTCTCTTTTTTCCATGCATACAGATCAGAACTCTTGAAAGGGATGTTGCGCCATTGCCCTATTCCAGACAAAACATCTTGATATGCTTTTTTAAACATAGCTGGCTTAATATATTTTTTGATCAAAGATTCAATTTCTTTCTCCGATGGCCAAAGATCGCGAAGATAAACATCTTGGCCTCGTGAATCTTTCCCTAAGGGTTCACATGTTAAATCAATATGCATATTACCGGCAAGCGCATAGGCAATAACAAGCGGCGGACTTGCTAAATAATTCGCCTTGACCAAAGGACTGATCCGGCCTTCAAAATTTCGATTGCCGCTTAAAACACTTGCAACGGTTAATTTTAATTTCGTAATGGATGCGGCAATTCTTTTTTCAAGAGGGCCGCTATTGCCGATACAGGTCATACATCCGTACCCGACGAGATGAAAGCCTAACTTTTCAAGATATGGTAAAAGGCCAGCCGATTTCAAATACTCCATGACAACGCGAGAACCCGGCGCTAGGCTGGTTTTCACAAAAGACTTTACCTTGAGACCTTTTTTGACAGCATTACGCGCCAAAATTCCTGCAGCCATTAAAACAAACGGGTCCGATGTGTTCGTACAGCTCGTGATCGAGGCGATCGCAACAGAACCATCTGTTAAGCCTTTTTTATCCTTTATCTCTGAGCCTGGAAAACTTCTTTTAAATGACCCTGGAACCTGACTTAAAGAAACCCTATCTTGTGGCCGCTTAGGCCCTGCAAGGCATGCGTCAACAGAGCTCAAGTCTAGTTCTAAGATCTTTGTATAACGTATGTTATCTGCGGCATTGCTTTGATAAAACATTCCCTGCTCTTTAAGATACTGCTCGATAAGGTCAACCTGATCTTTAGATCGCCCTGTCAGTCGATAATAATCTAACGTTTTTTCATCTACAGGAAAAAACCCTAAGGTCGCCCCGTATTCAGGGGCCATATTGGCAATCATTGCGCGGCTTGGCAGTGAAAGATTTTGTAGTCCATCGCCAAAATATTCAATAAATTTATCAACCACGCCTTCTTTACGCAGCAGTTGAACAATCTTTAGCACGAGATCTGTTGGCATGACGCCAGACGAAAGTTTTCCCTTTAAACGAAAACCAATAACCTCAGGCATAAGCATATTTAAAGGCTCGCCAAGCATCACAGCTTCTGCCTCAATGCCACCCACCCCCCAACCAACAATACCAAGAGCGTTAATCATCGTCGTATGGCTGTCTGTTCCCACAAGACTATCCGGATAAACAATTCTTTTGTCATCCTTTTCTTTGACTAAAACACCCTGAGCAAGATATTCAAGGTTAACTTGGTGAATAATGCCTGTCGCTGGAGGAATAACGCGAAAATTTTTAAAAGCGCTTTGGCCCCATTTTAAAAACTGATAACGCTCATGATTACGCTGAAACTCTTTCTTTAAATTCTTAGCAAAAGCATCCTTAGTACCGTAATAATCTGTTTGTACAGAATGATCGATAACAAGGTCACAAGGAACTTTTGGATTAATTTTCTTATAATCACCTCCCAGGGCCTTCATCCCATCTCGCATAGCAGCTAGATCAACCATACACGGAACACCTGTAAAATCCTGGAGAATAACACGACCGGGCATGAAAACAATCTCTTTTTTCTCTAACTCTTTGGGTGACCATTGAGCTATAGCCGTAATATCGCTTTCTGTTACTTTATACTGATCATAATTGCGCAAAGCACTCTCGAGAAGCACCTTGATAGAAAATGGTAAGGTTTCGATATGGCCAAACCCAAGCTTGTCAAATTTCTTTAAACTAAAAAAAGAAAACTGCTTGTTTTTAACTTGTAGTATCGATTGAACAGACGTTAAATCCACACAAAACCTCTTTCATAAAAATATCTTAAAGGATGGTTAATTTTAACATAAAATAGTTGAAGTTAAAAGAAAATCAAGGATATCTAAGGAATAAGATTAGACTTTTTGTACAATCCAATAAGCTCAGCCTTATCCAAAATATGCCCTTCCATAGCGGCTAGAAGATCCTTTTTCCTAGCGTTATTTGGTAATGGGGGAAGCATAACATCAAGCGCATAAATTTTAAAGAAATAACGATGCGTTCCGCTGGGAGGACAAGGGCTACCCCACTCTTTACGGCCAAAATCATTAAGACATTGCAGCCCAGGAACTGTTTTCTCAGCAACAGTACTTGTTGTTGGCAAAATATTATAAACCAACCAGTGATCCCAGTTGCCCGTTGTTGCATCAGGGTCATCAACAATAAGAACAAGGCTTTCCGTTTTTTTCGGAATATCATCGATGCGTAAATTAGGAGACATATCCTCTCCTTGACAAGTAAATTTCTTTGGTATCATTGTGTTGTGCTTAAAATCAGGACTTGTAATTTCCATAGCAAAGCCTCCTTTGATCAGAATAAAAAATCCTAGAAGAAACAAAAAGAACAAAAAATGCGTCTTCATTCTCCTCCTGTTACTTTATCTCAATTCCGACGGGACAATGGTCTGACCCCATCACATCTTTAAGAATAAATGCAGATTTAAGATCTCTCTGCAAATTCTCTGTTATAAAGAAATAATCAATTCTCCACCCAACATCACGCGTACGAGCCGCGGTAAAATAATCCCACCACGTGTAATGCCCGCCTTCTTGATGGAAACATCGAAAGGTATCCACAAAGCCATGCGCAATCAATTTTGTAACCCACGCACGCTCCTCAGGCAAGAACCCTGTATTCTTTTGATTTTCTTTTGGCCTGGCGAGGTCGATCTCTCTATGAGCTGTGTTAACATCACCACAAATAATGACCTTCCGTCCATCTTTTTGATATGTTTCAACAACCCTTAGAAAATGCTCATAAAAAGCCATCTTGTACGGCACGCGGACATTGCCCGAGCTGCCATTAGGAAAATAAATATTAAAAAGCACAAAATCACCAAAATCAAGGATTAAATTTCTTCCTTCACGATCAAATTCCTTTTTTCCTATTTTTTCGGAAATTTTTATTGGCGGCTTCTTTGCATAAACACAAACTCCACTATAGCCTTTTTTTTCAGCCGACGACCAATAGCTCATATAACCAAAAGGCTTGAGCAATTCCTGATCCAGTTGATCAGGGTGACATTTTGTCTCCTGAAGACAAAGGATATCAGGTGAAGTCTTTTGAAGCCAGTCTAAAAAACCTTTCTTGGCAATGGCACGAATACCGTTAACGTTCCAACTTAAAAGAATCATAAAATTCCTTATTCTTGGCTTATTAGAACTGACCAGAACATTGTGCTTGGCAAAAAGGACACGAAGAACCTTTAGTTAAATTATTTTTTATGATGTTGTAGCCTTGACGCTCAACGAGCGCTTTCTTGCAAGTATAACAAAACGTCGTTGAACCTTCTACGTCAAAAATGTTGCCTGTGTATACATAGCGCAGGCCTTCGCTCAAAGCAATGTCCCGAGCCTTCTTGACTGTCTGCGGAAGAGTTTGTTCACATTGAGTCATCTTATAATCAGGATGAAATGCGCTAAAATGAAGAGGAACATCAACTCCCAAGTGCTCAACAATCCACACGCACATCCGATGAATCTCATCATCAGAATCGTTCTTGCCAGGAATCATGAGATTTGTAATCTCGAGACAAAAGTTTTTCTTCTGTTTTAAATAACTTAAAGTATCTAAAACAGGCTCTAGTTTCGCAAGGCAAAGTTTTTGATAAAAGAGGTTTGAGAAAGATTTAAGATCAACATTAGCCGCGTCCATGCTAGAAAAGAATTCTTCTCTTGCCATGGAATGAATATAGCCAGCTGTGACTGCAACTGTCTTGATTCCCTGCTTGCGACATTCCCTGGCCGCGTCAATAACATATTCGGCGGAAATAATCGGCTCATTATAGGTAAAGGCAACACTCTTGCAGCCAGTCTCTTTTGCGGCTTGAGCGATTGCCTGGGGTGAAACCTGTTTGCTTAATAAACTTAGATCCACAGGCTTGCTGATATCCCAATTTTGACAAAAGCCACATCCTAAATTACATCCCACGGTCCCAAGCGACAGTGCTCGCGTGCCTGGATAAAAATGATATAGAGGTTTTTTTTCAATTGGATCAACAGCCAAAGCGCTTACCAGGCCATAACTTGTCCTCAAGTCTCCCTTGATATTCTGTCGAATAAAACAAAAGCCTCTCTGACCGTCACGCATCGTGCACTCATGCGGACACAAAAAGCATTGGATGCTACCTGCGCTTACTTTTTTCCACCAGCGTGCGCTGCAAGAATTTTCTTTATTCATCATACAATTGATATTGATAACATAAAAAGGTAAGGAAATGAAGTTAAATATTTTACCATCTTTTTTAAGATATAAAAAAGCGGAAGCGCTTATTTTTTAAATAATCGTTTCCGCTTTTAAATTGACAGAATGAAGACCATGAAAGCTTAATTATTTGTTTCCATAGCCTCAGCTTCAGTATTTAATTGCTGCTGGGTCTCTTCATTCATCTTTTCCATTTCAGCACTTGGAACAGCTGGCTCAACTTCCTCAGCTACTTCTGGAGCGTATTTTTCAACACGTGTGGCAATCTTCTGATCACCTACGAGTTGATATTCAATTTCAACATCATCTCCAGGCTTAATGTCCGCAACAGCAGCTACACCCTCCAGCTGAGTCTGCGCATTAACCTGATAAGTTATTTTTGTATCCTGGCCAGCATCAAAATCATATTCAGAAATGATGATCTGTGTCTCTGTTGCCTCGATAACGCTACCGGAAGCAAAATACATCTCAGCTTCTGTGGCCATGTCTTCGGTTTCTATTGTCATTTTTTGATCTTCAATGGCAAGGTCTTGAGCGTCTTGCGCTTCTTGAGCTTCTTGCGCAAAAGAAACAGTTACTGTCAGACAAAGAGAAATAATGCATAATAACGAGATTTTTGTGAATGTTTTCATATGTTCACCTCCTTTCAAATGTTATCTAAAATAAGAAACACTTTTTAGCATACAAGCCACTAAACCTTAAATGACTTAAAACTAAAAAGTGTTCAATGTTTTTCCTTCCGTAAATTAAAATTAGGATAGCATATCCTAAATCTTTGTCAATAAAATCTTACCGTCGGTGGATGACCAAGTAAATAAGAAAATCAATGAACGATCCCCGAGAAACCCATAAAGGCAAGGGATAAAAGCCCTGCAAGAACAAGGGCCAGAGGAATCCCCTTCATGGCCTTGGGAATCTCTAAAAGTTCTAGCCGCTCACGAATACCAGCGAAAATAATAAGCGCGAAAGTAAAACCAACTGAATTAGAAATGGCGAAAACTGTGCTTTCTATGAGATTAAATTCTTTTCGGACGACCAAGATCGCAACGCCAAGAATGGTACAGTTCGTTGTGATCAGCGGCAAGTAAACGCCTAAAGCTTGATAAAGCGCTGGGCTAACTTTTTTCAGCATAATCTCAACCATCTGAACCAAGGCTGCAATGACAAGGATGTAGATGATCGTTTGCATAAATTCAATTTTAAAAGGAACAAGAATGTACGTTTGAATGAGATACGTTATGATCGTTGAAAGGGTCATGACAAAAACAACACCCCCTCCCATGCCCAAGGCGGTCGAAAGACGTTTCGAAACTCCAAGAAAAGGACAAATGCCGAGAAACTGGGTCAAAACAATATTGTTGACCAGAACCGCAGAAATGATCATTAAAACGTATTCCATCAATCAATCTCCCTCAGGTAAAACATAAAACTATTTCTTACAGCGATTCAACCGGTTAATGATCGCGATCACATAACCAAAAACAATAAAGGCACCAGGCGCCAAAATAAAAAACAAAATTCCATCGCTGTGGATAAATTTATGCCCCAAAAATGATCCTTCGCCAAGCGCTTCACGAACAGTACTTAAAATAAGGAGCGCAAATGTAAATCCTAGCCCCATACTTAAGCCATCAATCGCTGATGGCAATAAACTATTTTTTGCTGCATAAGCTTCAGCACGGCCCAAAACAATACAATTAACGACAATAAGCGGAATAAAGATCCCAAGCTGCGAATGAATGACCTGAAAAAAACCGGCCATCACAAGGTCAACAATAGTAACGAATGACGCGATCACGACGATAAAACAAGGAATACGAACCTTGTCTGGAATAAAATCCTTAAGCGCTGCAATCGCAATATTCGATGTCACCAGCACAAAAGTCGTTGATAGCCCCATACCAATTGCATTGGCCACCGATGTTGTAACGGCAAGGGTTGGACAAGTTCCTAGTACCAAAACAAAAACAGGATTTTCTTTAATAAAACCTTTGATAAAATTTTGCCAAGGACTCATTTTTTTAATTCCTTTTTATAGCTTTGGCAGGCTCGCGTCACAGCGTCACAAAAAGCGCGTGAACTAATGGTAGCAGCAGTAATCGCATCAACGCTGCCACCATCTTTTTTTACCTTTAGCATGAACACAGATGGATTTTTACTCATAAACTGTTTTGAAAAATTAGATTTTTCACTTTTGATCTTATCACCTAAGCCTGGCGTTTCATGCGCCTCCACAACAACAATCTTATTAATGGTGCCATCAGGCAATAGGCCAACCATGAGCTTGATCGTTCCAGAAAAACCTTTCGTCGTAAAAGTCTCCACCGCGGTTCCGACAAGCTTATCTTGTTTCTTGGCTGGATAAAAGAAAAGCGTTCCAGCATCCACATCGACCTTGTAAACCTCCTCAAGCGGATTATTATCAAAAGCAGGAACAACCTCTTGAATAGCCCTTATCTTCTTCTCAAGCGTTGCCTTGGCAATAGGCCCCTTCGTTAGTTCGTAAACAAACCCTAGCGCAGCGGACGAAAAGAAAGAAATAATAAACAACGTCCAAACCATATTAAAAAATGTCGATGGTTTTTTAGACATTTTTGACCTTGCCGTATTTTTTTGGTTTTGTAAATTTATCGATCAAAGGCACAAAGGCATTCATAATCAAAATAGCGAAAGAAACACCCTCAGGGTAAGCTCCAAAAACACGAATGATAACCGTTAAAACCCCAATCAGCGCGCCAAAAATAATCATACCCCAAGGCATCATCGGAGATGTCACCATATCCGTCGCCATATAAATCGCTCCAAGAAAGACGCCTCCCGTCAAGACCTGAAAAAGCGGCGTCATACAGGCATTAGGATTGCTTACCCGCAGGATACCTGCAAAAACAAAAATAGCGCCGATCATGGAAACAGGAATTTGCCAACTAATAACCTTGCGATACAAAAGATAAAGCCCTCCAAGGATAAGAAGCAAAACGGAAACTTCACCGATACACCCCCCCCTATTTCCAATAAACAAATCAAAATTACTTGGGATTTTCTCTATGAGACCAGAAATCGGGGCTCCATTTCTTAAACCTTCTTTAACAATAGATAGCGGGGTTGCTTGTGTTACAGCATCAACAAACTGCCAGCGATCAACAAACGGCGTTGGCCAACTTGTCATCGCAACAGGAAATGAAACAAAAAGAAAGACGCGACCGATAAGGGCTGGATTAAAAGGATTATTGCCAAGGCCGCCAAAGGTCATCTTAGCGACTGCAATGGCGAAAAAACATCCAACAACGACCATCCAGCTTGGGATATTGCTTGGCAAATTAAAGGCAAGCAAAAGACCTGTCACAGCCGCAGAACCATCATCAATGCTTGATGCGACCTTTAAAACATATCGCTGCAAAAGATATTCAAAAATAACACAAGATGAGACACCTAAAAGAACAACCCGAAGCGCATGGATGCCAAAAACATAAATCGACCAAAGCAATGCCGGAGAAAGCGCGATCAGAACATCAAACATAACTTTACGAACGCTTGCGTGATCGTAAACATGAGGAGGCAAGGAAACAGTTAGTTTTTGGTTAGTCATGGCTTTACTCTCTCTTTACGTTGCTGGGCAATAAAAGATTTTCCAAGACGAATAGAATCTAAAAGCGGCCTCTTGGCTGGACAAACATATGCACAGCTTCCGCATTCACAGCAATTCATGATCATTTCTTGCTCTGCCTCTTCGTACATTGCCTTTCCCACTAAATTCATCAACAAATAAGGTTCAAGGCCTAACGGACAATGGGATACACATCGCGCGCAACGAATACAAGGCAACACAGGATCACGTTTTGAAAAACTTCGCGAAAGAACAAGAATACCCGATGTCCCTTTTACCACAGGAACTTCCGGTGTGTTTAAAGCCTTACCCATCATTGGTCCACCGCTAATAATCTTGCCGGTATCCTCAGGAAGGCCTCCGGCAATTTCGATCAAATAAGAAATCGGCGTCCCCAAACGAACGAGAAAATTTGATGACCGCTTTAAACTCTCGCCGGCAACAGTAACAACGCGCTCAATGAGCGGTTTATTTTTCTGAATGGATTCATAAACGGCAAAGGCAGTACCAACATTTTGAACAACACATCCGACATCAATAGGCAAGCCGCCAATAGGAACCTGACGACCGATCATCGCCTCCACAAGCTGCTTTTCAGCTCCTTGAGGATATTTAACCTGAAGCGCAATAACATCAATGTTGTGAAAATCTTTGGCAAGCTTTGATAAATGCTCGATGGCATCAATTTTGTTAGCCTCGATCCCAATTAACGCTTTTCGAACATCTAGGGCTTTCATCAAAATTTTAATGCCCACCATGATCTCGGGACCTTTTTCAAGCATAAGACGATGATCAGCTGTTAAATACGGTTCGCATTCAACACCATTAATAAGAAGAATTTCAGCCTGCTTACCCTTAGGTGGTGAAAGTTTAACATGAAGAGGAAAGGTCGCCCCTCCTAAACCCGCAAGGCCGTCTTGCTGAACTTTCTTAATAATTTCAGAAGCAGTTAAAACAATATCCGCTTTAAAATTTCTTGATAAATCAACACCCTCAAGCCACTCTTCTCCTTGCGAATCAATCACAACTGCAAGGCGCTTATAGCCACTAACATCCATACACTTTTCAATTCTTAAAACTATTCCGGAAACCGTCGCATGAATATTGGTTGACATAAAGCCATCAGCCTTTGCAATCACTTGACCAATTTTTACCTTATCACCAGTTTTAACAATAGGAATAGCTGGGGCGCCAAAGTGTTGCGAAACAGGAATCGTCACCGTCTTAGGCGGCGGCAAAAACTCAATTGGCCGATTGGCCGAAAGTTTAAAGTCTTGAGGATGAACCCCACCCTTAGGAAAACTTGAAAGTCTGTTAAACATTTTCATAATCAAACGTTCACCTTTGTTTCCTGCACTTGATTATCACTAGCAAGCTTGAAATTCACTTCGTGAATAGCGCCTGTTGGGCACTGTGAAACACATTTTCGACACAGTGTACATTTCTTGAAATCAATATAGGCGAGATTTTCACCGATTTTAATCGCATCAAAGGCGCAAGCCTTAAAACACTTTCCGCATCCAATACAAGCCGCAGAGCAATTCTTTCGCGCAATACTTCCTTTTTCAGGATTTGAGCAACTGACAAAAACACGCTGATTATCCTTTCCCTGATAGCGTAATTCGATCAAATGGCGCGGACAAGCCTTAACACAGGCTCCACACGCAACACATTTTTTTTCATCAACAACAGGAAGCAAGGTTTCTTTATTGATCGTTATCGCGTCAAATTTACACGCTCTGACGCAATCCGCAAAGCCTAAACAACCGTAAGAACATCCTGTTTCTCCGGTATATAGATTATGAACGATCTTGCATTGGGCTTCACCGTCATACTCGTTAATGCGTGGACGATTCTTGAGCGATCCATTACAGCGAACAACGGCGACCTTAGGTTCTTTTTCAGCCACATCTAAGCCTAAAATCTTTGACACTTCTATCATCCCCTTATTGCCCCCCACAGGACAAAAAAGATTATCAAGATTTTTAGCAAGGACACAGGCTTCGGCAAACTTACGGCACCCAGGATATCCACATCCCCCGCAGTTGACCCCGGGCAAAACAGCCTCAACGGCATCGATCCGAGGGTCTTCACTGATTTGAAATTTTTTAGCAACAAAATAAAGAATCACGCCGGAAAGAATTCCTGTGAGAGAAAGCAAAAAAACAGAAACAATAACAGTATACATCATAGTTTAAGCCGAAATTGAAACTCAGATTTAATTTTATCTCTTAAAACCCAAAGAATCAGATAATACGGAACGAGCGACCCAACAGCTAAAACCCCAGAAACAATTTCTTTCTTTGTGAGGGCAAGAACAATTAAAAGAGTTAAAAAAACTATGAAAAAAGGAAGCAAATAAGCAAGAAACACAGCCAATACCCCTTTTTTCTCTTCCATAACAACTGTAACCGGATCACCTTCTTTAA
>Ga0172381_10004279_pt1 | contig 14810 bp, 36 predicted proteins | sample Leawel6488metaG_FD_119754 | JGI IMG/M metagenome (GOLD analysis project Ga0172381, IMG submission 119754) | Leachate microbial communities from a municipal landfill in Southern Ontario, Canada - Leachate well 64-88 metaG | ecosystem: Engineered > Solid waste > Landfill > Unclassified | place...
GTATCGAATGCCTTTGCCCAAGAGTTTCCAGCTAATAAAGCGGCTTTAGCGTGAGCTACACGGTTCTCGGCTGTTTTAATGGCGTTTTGTTCCATTATCTTAGTTACAGCAGCAATAACTGAACCATTAGCGTCTATTACTGCACTTAATTCAGGATATAATCTTTTCAGTTCTTCTTTTGCGGCTTGTAACTTTTTACTTTCCTCAGTATTCAGACTTACTTTGTTTCTTAATTGTTCATAAGTAGGTATAATAGCGTCGGTAGCTGATTTTAATTCATTATCCTTTTGGATAGAACGTTCTATTTCATTATTTAATTCATTAAGTTTTCTTTTATTAGGGTCTATTACATTTGTAAGGGCAATTACTCCTGCAGTTATTAAACCTACTGCCGCCGCTACTTGAACACCGGGTATAGCTAGACAAGCTACTGAAAACGCATATACAGATGATATTGCGCCGCTTAGGGCGGCCACTACGGCACCTAAATTAGTTATTAGTAAGGATAATCCTATTGCTCCTATAACAATACCCAAATTTCTGAATGCTTCAGCTAATCTACCTGTTGCGGATTCAACCTGAATAAATGTAGTGGCTGAATTAATAAAGTTTGCTATAGAATTTAGAGCACTATCAATTGCGGGTTTTAACAATCCTCCTAACGCTTCTGCAAATTCAGACGTAGCTACATTAAGTGCCATCATACCAGTTTTACCGGCCTCAGCGGCACCCCCGAACTCTTGACTAAGTTCTTTAAGTATAATAGCTTGTGCCTGCATTACTTGTCCGGACTGTGTAAGAGTTTTTATTTGTTCCTTTTGGTCAGATGTGAAAGTAACACCTACTCTACGTAAAGCTGTTAATCCTTGTATAGGGTCTTGAAGAGCCTTTCCTACTTGAAGAGCGGCACTATTAAGGTCTGTCCCCATTACGGTAGACATATCCATTATGGCTTTTGTTGCCTCTCTGAATGTATCACCCTTTACATTTCTGAATGTAGCGAGTACCGTTTCCATACTAACAATTACTTCATCATCTATTCCAGTTAAACCTTGAAGATTTGAAGCCATATCAGTTAATTGTTTAGAAGACAATCCTGCCGCATTATCAGTGGCTGTTAATACAGCATTCAGTTTTCTATGAACTAATGCTGTTTCATCTGCCGCCGCATATAAACCTTTAATTGCGTTAGTAACCGCTACAATACCTGTTACGGCGAATGCAGTTACTAATAAACTTTTAAGGTTTGTAAATGAGGATGTTGCTGATTTAACTTGATTCTCTACGAGTTTTAATTGTGGTCCAATCTTACCTATAGAAGATGTTCCGCTTGTCCCAAAAGACTTTAAAGCGGATTCAGCTTTACTCATTCCTGATACGAGTCTGGTATTGTCTACTATTAAACGTATATTAACATCTTTATTATTTGCCATTTGTTAATGTTCCTTTACTATAATTTAAGTAATGATTCAAATGCGGATTCATCATTCATTGTTTCGTCTGGTTCTATTCCCATCATTTGTGCTTTTAGTTTAAAGTGTTCACCTACTAATGCACTTATGACTCTTGGGGTATTATGCCAGAACTCATCTTCAGTAAAATGAAGTATGACTCTTGAAGTATATTTAAAATATTTCCATTCTAAGATACCATCGGTGGTTCTTGCGACTCCCCCACAGTTTCAGAAGCCTCTCCTGCTTGCGGTAAGGAACCCATAATTGCGTCAACTATATTATTAACTATTTGTTGTAAGTCTCTTAAACCCATACTATGACCTAATTCTTTTATAGTAAGGTTTTCATTTTCGTGTAATAATCCTGCTCTTAACATAATAAGAACATTCTTAATACTAACAACTTGAAGAGCTTCTTGAACACTCATTAAGTCACCAAATTCTTTTTCTAATTCAGCGAAGGCAAACATATCATATAATAATGTACGTTTCTTTCCACCTATTGTGACTTCTACTTTTTGTGCATTTAAGCTAATGTCTTGTAATTCACTCATTGTTCTTTTCTCCTTTTTTGTATTACTACTTTTTTCCTTTAATTATAATTATTATATTCATTATAGATTTTCCTCACTGAACTTTATTGCCAGTTCGGGATGTTCTTCCTGTGCTCTACCGAACGCAATACTATATGAAACGTGGTCACGGTTAATTATTTGTTCAGTATGTTTTAAAAGTTCCTTGTCTGCGTTTAATTCAGATTTAACCGCGGTTGATTTATCTTTTGGTACTTTACTATCTAAATTAGATTTAGAGTGTGTTAAACCTTGTTTAAACAAGCGATTAGTGTATTCTGTGTTAGGGTCTTCGTTGTTAAATATGTTATCCATCTCACTATATTCTTGTGAGTCTGTCATATTCATATAATCTTTATCATTGTTCATATTATATTTCCTTTTGTTGTTTACGTATTACCCAAGCGTCTTTCATCTTTTGTCTAGTTTGTTCAGTGTGTTTTTTATTATACATTGGATTGTCTTTACCATATCTATGAACTGAACGTCCTTTGTTTACCATGTCGCGCATATTATCTAATTGAGTTCCCAGATATAAATGTTCGGGGTTTATACAATTAGGGTTATCACAAGTGTGTAATACATACATTCCTTCGGGTATTTCGCCTTTATATGTTTTATACATATATCTACTAAGTGCTTGTAACTTACCATCTATATACACTAATGGATAACCGCAGGAGTCTTTAGTATGACTAATACATATCCAACAATTAGTTTCATCTATTGTGTATTGTATGTTACGTCTTCTGTGTGTTCTTTTTAGGGGTTTTGTTCTGACTGGAATAATACTATTCATTTTAATGCGATGTCCTTTGTGAATATTTTATTAAGAGTTCTTGTGGTAATCATCCGCGAACTGTTTAAATAGTTTAGGAGCACGTTCTGCGGCTATGTTTAATGCTTCTGAATATGATATAGTCTTTTTAGCTTCTGAATATATTTCATCAGCTAAGTCACGTATCTTTTGGTCTGGTGTTCTGTCGTCCTGTTTATAATTCAAAAGAGCATCTAATTTCTTTTGTTGCTGTTCTGTTAATTTAGTTAAATCATTAAACTTTTGTTCGAGTTGTTTATTTTGTTCGTTTAGTTCATTTAACTGTTCTTCAAAGTCTTGAGTCATAATTAATGTCCTTCTATTAATTGTTGTAATACTGTTAAATCTATTATCAAGTCCGGCGTTGATACTGTGGGTTTTATAAATGTAGCTTTACCCGTTTCTTTATCAATTTCGTATTGTTCATCTATATTACGTAAATCAGGTTCTCCTTGGTCTATTAGGTGTTGTTTATATTGTTGAGTTAAACTTCCTAGTGTTAAACCTTTTAATTCATATTGAAACATTGTAAATTCTTCTTGTCTACTTATTTCATAAAATTCAGGATGAGTATATTCACACTGAACATATTCCTTTGCTTTTGTAAAGTTACCACAACGGTCTTGATAGTGTTTAAATAAATGTAGTTGATTGGGCGGTACACATAGTTTACGAACTGTTAATATTGCTTGTTCTACTGTTAAATCCATTTTAACAAATTGATTTATGAGTTCTATATATTTGCTTCTTGCTGAAGTAAATTCATCTAACTGTTCTTTTATTGATGATACCATTATTCTTTATCCTTTAATTGTTTCTGAATAAATTGTTTCTTTTGTTCATCTGTTAAACCTAATTCATTCATTTGACTAATTAATTCTACTGCATTATCCAAAGGACTTTTCTTACCCCTTGCTATTGCTTGTATAGTTTCCTCAGGCATATCTAATATAACTTCATCGGGGGTTTTACCGTATACTCTATCTCTAAGTTCTTTTATAGCTACGTTATCACCTTCGAATGCATTCAGAACTTGTCTAAATATAGTAATTTCCTCATAAGTTATCTTATCAGGTTTTTTACCAAACATAGCTGAAGCGCCTTCAACTAAGTATTTGTATTTGCTATCCTCAGGCATACATCTACCCGCCTTAGCTTCTAAGGCTTTACGTATCTTTACAGCCACTTCTACACTACCAACTTTCCTACCACGATTAGCGGGTTGGTATTCTGAAGTAAATGGCTTTAAGTTTTGGGGATTACCTTTTGGATTTGGCATGATGTATAACCTTTTTATTTATCTGATTATTTTACGTTTCTTTTACGTTTATTTGAATTTTTCTTTTTCTGAATATTTTTTGTATCTGAATTATTTAATTCCTTTTGTAAGTCCTTTACTGTTAGTGTAGGAGTTATTATCCTATCTCTTTGTTCTATAAGTTCTTTACTCATATGACCGTTACTTACTTTGTACATATCTATATTGTGTTTATTTGTATAAGAATATTTGTATATACCCTTGCTTGTTATTAAGTCTTTGTTCATGAATTTTTTCCTTATTGATTGTAACGTGCTTTGCGCTCATCTCTACATTTTTTACAACGTTTTGGAAGGTTATAACAATTTGCTTCATAAAACTTTTGTTCGCCTTCTGTGAGTATAAATTCTACGCCACATTCTTTACATACTATTTTAATATCATTAATTGATTGTTCTGTTGTATTTTCCATTATTTTATTTCCTTTTCACTTTTGTTTTCTTTGGTACTATGAATGATTCTTTTAAGTCTGTATTATTTACATAGTCTTTTAAATCACTTTTGAATTGGTTATGATTAAATTCATTACTTTGTTCTATATTATCTAAATATTCTTTTATATGAATTAATTCAGATTGTTTTAATTGCCGCGCCAATTGATTTGTTACTAATGTTCTTATTTGTTGTTCAGTTGGTTTATGTTGTCCATCTATGTTCTTGTCTACTATAAATGTATTAATCATTTCATCAGTCACGCCATAATTTACTTTAAGTGTTTTATGTTGTAATAAATCTAATACTCTTTGTGAACTCATATATGGAAATCCACCGCCTGTATTTCCTTGACCGTTATGTACTGCGCCGGTCTGAAATTTTTGTGTTAATTCCTTTGCGACTTTTTCATCAAGGTTTAGGTATTCAACTAAGTCTTCCGCGATGAATCTTTCTAAACTATCTATTTCTATTGTCATTAGTCATCTCCTGTAAAATCGACGTTTGTTAATTCAGTTAGTTTGATTTTCTTTTCTTTAATCTTTTTGTCCAATTCGGCTAGTTTAATTTGATTTCCTTTTATTACTACTTCTGCACTAAATATGTCATCATCATCTGCATTATTTTTTATACGTTCATTTAGTTGCTCAGTCCAATCTTTAATAATTTCATCAATTTCTATTGCTTCTAAATAAAGATTTCTTATTTCTTCCACTAAGTTTTCTTGTGTAATCATTGTTTACCTCCCTCGTTGTTTTCGTTGTTCGAACCGTTCTATTAAACATTCTTTACATCTTACCGGATAATGTAAATTTCTTTCTGAATAATAGCTTATTTGCGCGTCTGTTAGTACAAACTCTCTACCACAAGTTTTACAAATAAGTGTGCCGGATGTTTTTAATTTTATACAATGAGGACATTCATAAGGGGCTGTCCTTTTTGAAAAATCTTTTGATTGTTTTTGTTCCGCGGTTATTGTGAATATTTTTTTACATACTGGGCATAAATGTTTAGTAGTTCTATTCTTAAAGTTTTGTTCACATAACTCTATAGATTGTTCACTTATTTTTTCTAGTGGTTCGACTATAACAATTTCTACCATTATTATTTAACTCCATTTAATAGTTCAGCTTTTTTAACTCGTTCGGTCATTTGTTTTTGTTGTAAACCCTGTACTATACATTCTTTTTCAACACCTTTTACAGTCGGTATAATTTTAAAGTCTGTTCTAATACAAGTTGTATAACCGATTTTTCTGATGTAAAAACCGTCTATATTACTTTCAGAAACATCATTTTCAATTTCTTGGTAAATTGTTATTACTTCACAATTCTTATTCGCTTTATCAATTAAACGATTCATATTATTTGATATGCTTGTTCCAATTGGTAAAGTTTCCTCAACAAAGTTTTCAGCTTTTTCTGAAGGAAGGTCTATATCAATGCCGGTTGTGTCGCCCACTCCAAAGAATTGTCTTACATAACCTTCTTCATTCTTTGTAAAAAACTCTGCGCTTTTCAAATACGGTAATTTTTTAATTTTGTTTGTTGCTATTGTACTCATTTGTTCACTCCTTTTAATAATTTTATACTTTTAGTTCGGTTTGTTTATCGCGGTTAATAAATGCTAATAAATTCTTTTCACTCACATAATAACCATATCCTATTTTAGTCGCTTTAATTTTATCATCTTTAAACAAATCTAAAGTTGTTCGAACTGTAATATCCAGTATGTCCGATACTTCATCTGTTGTATAACATTTTATTCCTAAAATATATTTCATTTAATTTGTTCCTTTTGTTTAAATTTTGTCCAGCTTCCCTCAGTGACAAAGCCGAGGGAGTGAACAACCGACGATAATAACGGGTAATTTATAAAGATAATAGGGGGAGGGGATTATGAAAAAGAACTATTATTTTCCTTTATATTGCGTTAAAATTTCATCTGCCTGAATATCTGATTCTAAAAAAGACATTCCGGGTGCGGCTAAATAACGTTTAAGAACTTCGTGTTCTTCACTATAATTAGTTTCAATATTATTTGCTGCATTTTCATCACCAACTAATTCAAAATATTTCTTTGCAAGTGTTGGAAACTTTGTTTGTGCCTTTGCAAGTGCTTCTGAATAATTAGTAATCTTATCTTTTTTCATAATTGCCTTAGCAACTTTATCAATGTCAGCTTCTAAATATTCAATTTTTTTAAGTGTTTCTGCATCAAACTGTTCATCATTTTCTTCATAATCTTCTGAAATCTTTTCATTCAATTCAGGATGTTTGTTTAAAACAATTAGCTGAGCTTGTGAATAATTTAATTCAGAATTTTCTTTTTGTTCTGCTACTGTGTACTCGTGTAAGAGGTTTGCTTGTTCTGTCATTTTTATGTTACTCCTTATGCTACAGCCGGTGCTTTTGGTACTAAAAGAATTGATAATAATTCATCTTCGGATGCTGATGTTGAAGTTGTAGAGAATGCAACTCCGACAGTATTCACATCCGCGGCTGAAGTTAAACATTTTCCTGCGTCTCCTGAACCAATGTATTCCATCTGAACCGGTTCACCTGCTGTAATTGCATCATTACCACAAACTACTTTTGAGACACCCATTGTTCTAATTGTTGCTGATTCTCCGGATGCTGGTGTATTTTGTAATACTCCTGCACAAAAATCTGTTACTGCTGTAGGTAATATTACGTTACCCGATGCATCTAGTGTTACGAAGTGGTATTGATAAAGTGATAAATCCTCTGCGGCATCTATAGCTATATCTAATACAGGATTAAAATCTGTTGCCATTGTGTAAATCTCCTTTTTTATTGTTGTTTACTTGTTATGTACGTATAATAACATTATAACATACTTTTAATAAAAGTGTTCGTTTGTTCTGTATGTTTGGATGTAATTGTTTGTTCTTTATAAATTTCTGAATATTTTTTGACTTCCTTTTTTATTTTCGCTATATGTGTTTGTGTGTTTACAGGACATTCTTTGTGTCTTTCAACAAAATCAAAGAAATCAGCATTTTCTGTGTATTCAACAATTTGTTTTAATTTCTTATTTTTCATACAACCTATTTAAACTCTGAATTTGTATTATAGTTTCTGAAATAATTTCTGGTAATTTATCAGCTTCACTAATTGAAACTTCTTTAATCATAACTCCGTCATTTATTATTTCTAGTTTCATTGTGTCTTTGTTTAATTGAATACCATTTTGTATATTTTCATTCATTTTTAATTTCCTTTTTAATTACTTAATAATTATTTAATACATATAGTAACTTATATATAGTTAATAACTTATAATAACTAATATAACTTTATTATATTAACTTATTATATTATGTAGTAATTTTTTACTATACGGTATAGTAATTTTTTACTATACGTCTAAATTACACCACGTATAGTAATTTTTTACTATACGTCGATAGAAGCCTGACATCTATTAACTTTTGCCATTTTATGTTTGTAAGGAGTATCATTTATCCATAAATGTCTTTCAACAATATCATCAGCATTATGTCTTTTAATGTAATCTGCAATTAAATATTCTTTTTCTAGTAATTGTGCGATACATTTTCCAACACTACTCTTACTCATTTTAGAAACTTCAGCTAAGTATGCGTTTGATGCATAACAATAACCACTCTTTCTTGCTAAGTTTGTAATTCTACCATAAAGTAGTTTTGCTGTTGATGATAAATCCTCGTCATCCATAATTACCATTGGGATTGTGCAATAATAACTACCTTCAAAGTGTCTATTTTGTGTGTTCATTTTTCTTTTTCTCCTTTTGTAAAAAATCATAAAAAAAAATGTACTTCTCGATTTTAGTTGGAAGCCAAATCTTTGAGAAGTACATGAGTAATTTATGATTTTTCGATTTCTACGTATTTAAAAACTTGTTTTTTATTTGGCTTCCATTCAAATCTATATTAAGTTTAACATATTTTAAGACACATTACAAGTATGAACGACCCTCTTTTTTCTTAATTACGGTATAATGTTTATAGGAGGAACTTATGATAAAAACTATTATAATTGAAATCACAGAATCATCTGAAGGAATTAAGTGTTATAACATTAAAAAGGATAGTCAAGTTCTTAATTATGATAATAATTACTCAATAATTTCAGACCTAAATGACGTAATTAAACATTGTAAAGAATTTCATACTGGAAGTGTGGTTGAATTTTTAAATAGGAAAAGAAATGAGAGAACCTAAACACTTTATAAATGATGAAACATTGAATGATAATATTAAACTTTTTTATTCCGACATTGTGGGTTTGTCTAAAAAGTTGAATTATTGTTGTGCGAGTAATAAGTATTTTTCAGACTTATATAACGTTTCTGAATCTAAAATAGATGAATGGATTAAGATTTTAAAAAAGAAAAAACACATTAAAGTTTCACAAGGAAAAAAGATAAGACGTATTTGTGTTCAGATTTAAGCGCGATTAAATTTCTTTGACTATACTTAGTGACTAAAAATCATTTAACCCGGTTTTATGCTATGGTTTTTGTATGTTACAGAGCGATTTAAGAGCAAATAAACTCCCCTTTCAGAGAGTTTAAATACTACTGTGGTCAATAGTTATTTTAATTATAACATATAATGTTTACAAAATGACTCCTTTGTGTTATAATATAATTAGTTACACAAGTAGTGTAACACGTAATTTTCTGGATGGTGCAATGTTATAGCGCAAGTTTCTTAAATACATCTAGTATTCGTAACGACACATTGCAAACAAAAACAAAAAAAAATACCTGTGGTCGATTTTAAGGGTATTTTTTTTTATGCCCTAATTTCTATAATAAAAAGCCCTGAATAAGTAACAATTCAGAGCTTGGATGTCTTAGTTGGGGAGGAAGTATGGTTGGAGAAGGGAGTTTAAACTTGGGCGAATGAATATGCAGGTTTTTCCCAAAACACATTCAAGTCAGTCAACTGTATATAGTTAAATGCCCACAATTCTTGGACTGTCTTTTTGACAGTTGCTTCATCATCAAAACACATTGAAGTAATTGTTTTAATATTAAAATCTGCGTTGTCCGGCATTGACACTAATAAACATAATAAACCTTTTGCCGCAAGACTCATTCTAGCTTCGCGTAAATGATAAATACCTGCGGGGTGTAAACCTCTTGTTTTAAAATTGTTTAATTGAAATTCGTTCATAATCTTTTTCCTTTCCTTACTTAACTAAATCACTAAATAATTCATCATCAGGCGGGCAATTATCCAAATCCGCAACACCATAAAGTTGTTCAAGTCTTTGTATTTTCATATAGTTTAATTCAGATTGTGATAAATATTGTTCCTCATCCTCATCAAACTCACTTTCCTGTTCATCTATTCTTTCCTTAACATAGAACAACCCACATTCAAAAAACATTAAACCTATTAAGGAATAAAATAAAATCTCAGATAGTTTAACAGAAATAAACATTGACAAACAAGCAAGCAAAGCAATAATACCATAAGCACTATTAAACTTTGTTTGGAGTTTCCACCACTTATATTGTTCGTCATACCCATTCATAAAACACCCGCAATAAGTGTTCCGTCTATGTCATCCTCGGGTGTAGTTGTTTGTGCACATACAGGAATCGAAGTTAAACAAACAAGAACAAATATAACTAAAAAACTGTTTCCTACTTTGGATAATACTTCCTCAAAACTTTCTTTTAGTTTCATATGTTTTTTAGTTTTAACGTTCTTTTCAAAGTTTCTTTGTTGATAACTTGTATTGTTTGAACTTCTGTAACATTGTTCTACAATACGACGGTTTAATTCTGAATTTAATACAGACATTTGATAATTTACATCTAACATACTGTTTGACCCTCCATTAACTTAATTACTACTACACTAACGTTTATACTAACAGTATATTAAAAATCCTCAGAAAAAACAAGTGATTCTGAGGAAATTTAATACTTATGTATGAGTTTTTTGTAATATTAGTTTACATTTTGTGGATTATTTGAAAAAACAGGTGGACGGCAGATAACAATTTGTTTATCCTCCAAACCTATTTCTGTAATTAATCCGGCTGTTTTTAATTCATTAACTAAATCAGTGAAATATTGATATATGCCGGCTTCGCCTGTTCCATATTCATAAGAAGCATAACAAGTTTCTGCTAGATATTCAAATGAAATAGTTCCTAATTGATTTATACAATCTAAAATGTGTGCATAAAGTAATTTTGCTTCTGCGGATATCAGTCCTGTATATAAAACAGCTTTAGGAATATTTATGGTATTTTCATAATCATTCATAACTGCCTCACGACAAATATCAAAAGCCTCTTGGCCGTCTATGTCTTTGTCTAATAATTCCATACGATGTTCAAAAAAATTTGGGTCTTCTAATTCTAATTCTTGATACAACGGTCCGGGTTCTTCTTTAACTAAACTAAACCCAAATAAACTAAATAATGTTTTCATAATTAACTACCTTTCTTTTTAGAACATTTGTCTACTAAGTATGCTACACTATAATCAAGTAACTCATTAATGAGCTTGATGTTCTTTTTACATACACTAAGTCTAACGTTTAAAGCCCATCTCCATTCATCAGGGATAAGTTCAAGACCTTTGTTTTCTATGTGTTTTTGTAAGATTTCAGCCGGAATAGCTTCATACTTAAAGTACACAAACGAATTTAATTGTCTTGGTATAATACGACAAACGTTCTTACCCATTAACTTCATAGGCATACTCATTTTAGTATTTTGTATTGTACATTTGTGTTCCTCAGCTAATTTACAAACTTGTTTAATAGCTTCTGAATGTTCTTGGATTGCTTTACTTACTTCATCCCTTTTAACTTCCCATTCAGTTTTTCCTTGTTTAGAACTTACTTTTTCAGATACAACGCCTTTAAATTCTTGTGGGTCTAACTTTATACCCTCTACAACCTTAACGGCTTGTTCTGTTGGTGGTACTTCTATTACAGAGATAACCACAGGTTTTTGTAATGATTTGACATTACCTTTTTTAACTGTTTTGTTCATAACGTTCCTCTCTTTCTTTTGTAACTATAAACATGAACTTTTTATTTGTACAATAATAGAATACTATTCATTAGATAAAAAGTCAATCTTTCTGAATAAATTTCATACTTTAGTATTAGATTTGTTACAAAAGTTTATACTTATGACTAATTTAAAATCTGATTAAAAATCATATAATAAATTAAAAGGAGGTGTTATTATGCGTAATCAATTTATTCAGTATGCTAAAGAAACTTATTTGGACCTTACTTTAGGAATGGCGGAACTAGCAATGAAAATCTTTGAAGATGATTTAGTTCCTGTAAAGTTAGTAAAGAAGGAAGATGAGGAAGATAACAAATAGAGCACAAAAAAAAAGGATAGTTTTTTAAGACTATCCTTTTTATTTCTGAATTATTTTTAATATGTTAAACCACATTCTTTTACTTTGTCGTAACCAATGTCTTCAAATTTGCATTCAAAATTATTATTTATGTCCATACCGAACGAATTTTGTGAATTTACTGTTCCGCTAATAAACAATACGTGTCTACCGTCCGGTGTTTTTGTTATTTGAATCCCTGAAAATTTTGCGGTACTCGGAAACTTCAATAATGATTTTATTTCATCTTTAGCTGAATTTGTTTCCGTAATAGTATTAAACATAATAAAATTAATTGATAAAACCGATATAACTATAATTCCTACTAATATTAATAAATCTTTCATAATTTTCTCCTTTCCTTTAATGAATAATAGTTCCACTTAAATCTGGTTTGTGTTCAAACAGTTTATAAGCCTCTGGTGGTACTGGTTTTGGTTTGTTTACTTCGTACATCGCCGCCATTACCCCAACGACTAATAATGTTGCACCTACCGCTATTCCACCTCCGGCGCTATAATAACCCGGATAATAAGGAGTTGGACAATAAGTTGGTGTATAATAGACAGGCGGTGTATAAGGAACATAAATATCAGGTACCCAATAAGCTGACGCGATAGGACAACTTAACCCCAAAATAACTAATAATGATAATAACTTTTTCACTTCTTTCCTCCTTTTGCTTTATAAATATCTAATCCTACCATTAAGAATGTGATTTCTCCTCTCTTTGTAATGATTGCATTGAATGGTAAATCAAATAATTTAATTTTACCATAAATTTCATATTCATTATTTGATTCTAATATAGATGTTTGTGTAATGTTATAAGATGGAATACCTACTTTTTTAGAAATTTCCTTCCTACATAACTCAAACGCCGTACGTTGATTAATTTGTTTAACTTTGACAAACTTAGTTAATGGTTTTGTTTGTGTTGCGTTTACAGGAGGTTCAACCCCTGTTAATGTTCCTAAAATAAGTAAACTGATAAATAATTTTTTCATAATTAACCTTCCTTTCCTTTGAATATATCATCAATAGCATCCGTTGTGCATTCTGCCTGTAATATGTCTTGAAACAATGCCTCATTCAGTTTTGCGTCCATCCCACATTGTTTTCCTAAACAAATAAATGCTTGTGCAAGTGTGTACATTGAATTTAGTTTTGTTTCACAATCTGATTTGATTAAAAATTCTCCATCCTCAGTAATTTTTAATGTGATTGTACGTTCTGTTGTTTGTTCCATAATTAATACCCTACCTTTCTTAAATAACTAATAACTATATTTTTAATGAACTTCTAATATGATAACACCCTTTTTTAATTATTACAAATTAATATTTCCATCTTTGTCTTCATATTTCATATCATACAGTCCTGTATTCGGAATACTATACGAACAATACTTTTTACCTTTGGAACTTAAACCAACTCGAGCGTGCTTTGCCCCTATTGACGCACCCACCCCACTCATAGAGAAATTTAATTTAAGTGGTCCGAACTTTAATACTTTTCTGAAACGCATAATATTTTCCTCCTTAACTTCTATAATAACCATTTACCCAAGTTCCGTCACTTCTGTAATAACCACTTACATAATGAGTTCTTAAACGTCCAGTTGTTTCACTAACTTCCATATATCCGTTATCACTATAATCATAAGTAGTTGGATTGTATGTATTAGCTGGGCACTCATAATAAGAAGAGGAAATACAAGGTTGTGGTGTAGTTTGTTGCGGTGTATCACACCAAGCAATTATAACTGAATAGATTATTACTATCCACATAAATTTATACCATCCATTTATTTTTTCATCATTCATATTAAACTCCTAATTTTTATATAATGAATATAACATATGACTTATTACGAAAACAAAACACAATAAACCAATTATTTCTAATATACTCATCTTGTGTAACCTTGTATGCAGCGTAAATCAGTGTCACAATTCCATTTTTTAACCGCTTTATAATAACGTTCAGAAGTTATTTGTGTAGTAACAATGTTCTTACCGTGAACGTGACTCGCTGTGAATAAATTTGTATAGTCGCTATGATTATAACTTAAATTCCTATAATCATTCCGTATAACAATATAATCAATTAAACCCTGTAAATTAACTTTCATTTTAAACCTCCTGATATTGTTTAACAAGTCTATAATAAACTTCTTCACAACAATCATATTCAAGCATAAACTCTTCTTTAGTTAAATCAACTATGTCATCGGCTATTGCTTCTAATATATTCATAATTACCCCATTTCTACAATACGTTTTGTAAATACATTTATATGATTAGTATTTGCTTTCATTCTTGGCGTACAACTATTTTTATAAATACAATCATAACAAGAAAGAATATTTTTACATTGTTTTTTCATTTCATTTAGTTGTTTGTCTGTAAATGTTTTCATCTTTAATCCTCCTTATGCGTTAAGTAATTCAACTAATTCATTATAACAATCCTCACACAAATATAAAGGGTCTGTGCTTGAGGGTCTACGATTTACATACTTAGCGAATTTACCACAATAGGGAGCATCACATTTACACGTGAAATCATTTAAAGTACGTTCATTCATTTTAACAAATTCTAACATAATTAATTCCTTAACTTAACTTTCACAATAATATGATAACACGTTCATTCTTAAAAAACAAATTTTATTCAGGATTGTTACAAAAATTCATATAAATGTATTAGATGTTATTTTTATAGATACACCATGTCTCCAATTCTCTCTTTAAGTCTAATTTAACCGAGAGTTAAGCGCGGTTGGATATAACTTAGGTACTTTGTATCCTAAAAGAAATTTAA
>Ga0172381_10004280_pt1 | contig 14806 bp, 11 predicted proteins | sample Leawel6488metaG_FD_119754 | JGI IMG/M metagenome (GOLD analysis project Ga0172381, IMG submission 119754) | Leachate microbial communities from a municipal landfill in Southern Ontario, Canada - Leachate well 64-88 metaG | ecosystem: Engineered > Solid waste > Landfill > Unclassified | place...
TAAATATACTAAGGAAACGATTCTTGAAAAGCATAGGAAAAATCTCCTTAATTACTAATAAAATCTATTACTATTTTATGCTTAATTGCCTTATATTACAATGTAAGATATTCCTTCTCCACTTACAGAAGCATCAATCCATATTTCGTTTAAATTGCTGACATCGAAATCATAGGAATCCATAGCAGCGAATTGTACTCCGTATACCGTGGAAGATACAGAATTCATTCCTGCATAGATATAGCCTGTATTAAAACGCTTGGCAATAACTGTGACTTTATTACAGGCAAGAGTTGGTAGTTGTACTCTTGTCCCTGCTGTAGTGACTACAGCTACATTCGCTCCTTTCATGGTACTGCCTGCATTTGTCACTAGCCCAATATTATTTGTTCCCGCTGGCAGAGCATCAATAATTTTTTTTACTCCCGTAGTCCCTAATTGGGCAAGTATCAAGACCAGTTCTGCCAAAACCGCCGCATCTGCCGTTTGTAAAGGATTTGTTACAGTTATTGGGACAAAATCTCCACTACCATCACGAACAACTTGTTCTACAGGCATTGCAAGATAACCACTGGCATCTGTATTGTTATAATAAAGAGCACCAGTAGCAGGGTCTACTGAAAAAGGTAATTTGTTCAATTAAATCTCTCCAATCTCTATGAATTCAAAACTAATTTTGCGTGCATGATTTGATCTATTTACTAATTCAAAACTGAACCCATAAATATCAACCATTAATCTATCACCAGACATTGTTTCAAATATCAAAGGTTTTTTATTTTTTGCATCTATTAATGACCTTAATTTCATTACTGTTTCGCATAATAATTCACCCGCAATAGGCATTAAATAACCAGAAAATCCTCCGCGCATAGCTTTTTTATTGCTATACCCAATGCTTGGAAACTCACTTGTTAATCCTATTATTTCACTTCTATCACGTTCTGAAGTAAATCCATCCCATTCCTGTTCTATCCAAAGTCTTATACCACGATTAGTTAAAGGATCTAACACCCAATAACCATCTAGTTGGCTTGTTGGAGCATCATAAGTAAAAGTGTCAGCAGAAACAATTTCACTAATCTCAACCATATTAAAACTAATAGTTCTTGCTCTATCTGGTCGTTCAAAAGGAGTAATATTCAAATTATAAATATCTAATTCAAATAAATCTCCCCAAGGAGTCCGCATTAAAACACTATTACCAACATCTAAAATCGCTCGTATCTGAGCAATATATACAGGCCAACGAATATTATCGGGGTTCATTACTAATGCTTGAAACTGACCACGATAAAAACGTCTTTGCCCATAAAGAATGGTAGGATAAATTTCATCCATTGGCTGATATTCTTCACGCTCTCTTTCAGATTGCATTCTGCTCCATTCAGGTTCCATAGTTAATTTTATGGTTGTATTCGTTGTTAGATTGGTGAACCAATAATCCTCTAGAGAACATGTGGCATAAGCACTTGCAGATTTACTGCTTTCAATTCCATTTACACCAACTGCTGATACTGCGTATTCCTCTTGTTTTGATGAATGGCAGGTAGTATCATAACCAATCTCATAAGTACCAAGTGATGCAACGGGTTGCATTGCCAAAGAATAAGCAGGAGATGCTAATCCAGATATATTATCCTGAATTAACTCCCATGTATTGTCAATATTCTTGCGATATAAACGATTATAATCAGTTGCTATCTGTCCAGCATCAGGTGTTGGATTTGTAATGGTTATTATGTTTTTGCCCTCATCGGGATCGTCATCTGCTATTATAATTGGAATTTGTGGTATAGAATCTAAAAGGATATAAAAGGTACGTAAGTCAGAAGTGTAAACATTTCCCATATTATCAGTGACAATGCAACGGACTTTGTACCAATAAGTGCCAGTAATCATATATCCAGGTGGTTGTTGGATGGATGTTTCTGTGCTGGTTATTTCTCCACTATCCCAAATTAAGGTTGAATTATATAACTCTAAGTTTCCCCACGTTTCTGCTTCTTGCTGTGCAGGAGTAAGGGAACCAATTGTTCCCCAAGAAGTTGCGGTATAGACAAGGTATTGAAAAGAAGCTTGAGTTTGATTCCCCAATGGTGTAAATGAATGACTATAAACGGGTAATGAAGTCACAACATCAAAATCTATAGCAGGATAAATTATGTCTAAAATTTTAGAATTGCCAGCAATAAACACTGCCCATAATGAGTAAGGAGATTCTTGTGATAAATTATTACGAATCTTTATTCTCCATTTATAAGAATATGTGTTAGTGAAAACAGAAGGTAAAAATGTATGAGAAGCCGTAGAACTTGAAATCCATCCAGTATTATAAACTGTTGCAGATGCTATATTTCTACTATATTCAAGATAGTATTGAGATTGATTAGAATCTGTTGACCAACTAAAAATATTTGATTGTGAAATTGGAATTTCTTGCCCTGAATTCGGAGACAAGCCCGTAGGGGAAAGAGGAATACTCAATATATCACCTCCTTTTACTAAAAATACGCACATAAAAGCGGGGAATTAATAAAATAAAAGCCCGCTTTTATCACATTATAATATTTATATTAATATTTTATAAATTACCTTCTCTTTTACGCTAACCTTTTAATTGTTCGAGAATTGTCATTTTTAAATTTTGGTCTTTCTATTACCACCATTTGACCTGCTGTTAAAGAAAACCCGCTGGGATTTTTAATACTCACAGCGGTTTCCGAATCTCCTATATAAACTGATACAGTAGCCCCACTACCAGTTGCCGCCACCGTGGCAGTTTGCTCTAAAGTATTTTCTGATTTTCCCTGCTCTTCGTAATACCATTCTTTGAACCATTTGTGTATAACAGATTTAAATTGTCTAGCAACTTCTGGACTATTAATATCTAAGCTCAATAAATATCACTTCTTTCTTTTTAACAACTTTTATTTATATTTATAATGCTTTTATATTTCTTATGAAACCACTTACATCGTGAACATTAGATAAATTGAGATTTTCTATATTAACAGGTCTTTCAGTTTTTGTTGTATTAGTGGTATTACTCTTTATAATATTACTTGTATTTACAATATTTGGTATTAAATTTTTTATATTTGTTTTTCCCCAAAAACTATTATCTGTTATTAAAAATTGTTTAATTGAATCTACAATATTATTATTTTTTAATGAAGATAATAAGCTTTTTATACTTGTTTTACCATTGTCTGATTTATTATCTTCTTTATTTTCAAGTTCCATTAACTCAACAGGATGTAAACCAGCTTCTTTTTGCTTATCAATTAATCTCTGTAATTGAGTAATCATATCTTCAACATATTTAGTAGTAGTTGTTAGTAAAACGTACATACCTTCGCCAAGTGTTATATTACTATTAGCTAATACTTCAGCTAATTTTGCATTACCTTCGGCCCCACCAGATTCAATAAGTTTTTTAGTGGCTTCGGCTGCTTTCTCTTTTTCATCTTGTTTTTTCTTTTCAGCATCAATTTGAGCCTGTAAAGCAGCTATCATTGCTTTATCTTCTAGCTCTTTAAGTTTATCAAGATATTCCTCTTTTGCATCAAGCAAGTCATCATTGGCATCATCTACATCTTTTTTAGCATCTTTAACTGCTTTAGGGTCTGCAATATAACTCCATGCCCCATTTTGATAAATACGAACATTTTTTTCTTTCTCTGCATTAACTAATCTTTCTTTCGCATCTGCTAAAGCTTCTTCAGCATTTGCAATATTTAATAAATCTTCCTCAAGAGCTTTTTGATCTTCAAGAGCTTGATTCTCTTCATTTATTGCATCAATTCTAGATTGGATAGCGGCAATTTTAGCATCAGAAGTTGCTTTAAAACTTGCAAGGTCAGCACCAATTTGTTTCTCAGCTATTTGAATTAATAAATCACGATATTGAGTTAAATATTCAAGCTGTTCTTTATTAGCTTCTCTAAGAGTATCATTAAGTTTTTCTTTATCTACAATAGTCAATTGATCATTTAATAATTCCTGTTGAATTAAAGTTGCTTTTTCTTTTAATATTTTAATCTGTTGTTCAGTTGAATAAGTTATTTCTTGCAATGTTGTATTATATTTTTTGGTTCCAGGAGTTAAAAGATCAAGTAAAGATTTATATGTTGTTATATCATCTTTCAAATTAGATAATTGTTTATCAAATTGGTTAATTCTTGAAGTCACTATTTCAAAATTAGTTTTATCTATAGTTGATTGCAATTCAATATAAGTTTTACCAAGGTCTTCTATAGATTTTTTTTGAGTATCAAATTCTTTAGTTAATTTATTAAGTTCTGTTTTACTACTTTTGCTTAATGAATTATATATAGGCAATTTTTGAGAATCATTTAAAGAATCCCAATCAGCACCAGCAATAGTATTTATTCTTTCTTCTAATAATTGATTTTCTTCACGTAATCTATCTGCTTCAATATGAGCAATTTCTTGTTTTTGTTTATTAACTGCTATTTCTTGTTGAAGAACATCACGATATGCTTGAGAAGTTTCAACTAATTTAGATTTATTATATTCTAATAATTCCATTTGGGAATTCAATTTAGCTAGAGCAAGTTCATAATCTTTAGTATCATAAAGTTCTGCTTCAGAAGGTCCACCAGAACCACCACTAGAATTCTTACCCACACTATTTTGTAAACTTAGAAGATGTTCTTGATATTTATATAAATCACCAATATTTTTTGCTTGTAATTGTTCTTTAGTATAAATATTATCTCTAATAGCCCAACTATCTCTAGGTAAATTTTGATCTATAAATGCATTAGCAGATTCAGGAGATTTAATATTAGCTAAATCTATAAGAGCTTGTGCTTCATCCGTATAAATACCTATACGTTTCATAGTTTCTGCTAAAGCAACTATAGTCTGTTGTCTTTGTGATTCAATTCCAGCAACCATATCAGCTTTTTTAGTTTTTATAAGGTCTTCTAAAATACTGCCATTTATTTTTAAAACACCATTTTGAGTATATACACATTTATCAAATTCTGGCATAGCTTCACTTAATTTAGCTATTGTATCTATAGATACTTCTTGTTCATTATTAACATTATCAAGAGCATCTACCATATCACCTAAAAGTTGTAAATCATCTTTATTATCTTCATAGACACTACTAAAAGAAACATTTTCTAATACTTTTATTGTTTCATTTGCTTTTTCTTCTAAATTGCCTAAATTTTTAATTAATTCTTCAACAAATGTTATCGCACCATTTTCACTAATTTTACCTGTTTTTAATAAAATAGCAACGAGTTTAGTTATTGCCTTATTATCAAATTTTTCAATTTCTTCAGTAGTTAAACTTGTATTATCTTTTAATTCATTAAATTCATCACTTATTTCAGATAAAGCTTCAGTGAAACCAGATGTATTTAAATCAGAAAATACTTCTAAAGGATTATCACTATCCCATAAATTTTCAAAGATTTCTGAATTATCTACAAATGCTTGACTAAATGCAGTAATTGCATTAGTATCTAAGTTATCAAATTGAGAATACGTTTGCAATAAAGAATTTAATTTACTTTGAAAATCAGTTACAGTTTGTGCTGACTCTCCAAATAAGGTATTAATTCCTTCTTGATTTCTTTTTAAAACTAAATCAGCATTTTTAATCTGATCATAATTAAACAACTTATCTAAAGATGAGCTAGTTCCTCCCTGATCTTTTATATTTTGTGCATTCTTTATTTCATCAGTTAAAGTTTTAACTCTTTTTGCAGTATTTACAAGTTTTTGAAATTCATCATCAGCAATTCCTAAAAACACTTTGTTTGATTCATCTTGGTTATACTTATTTTCCTGTTCTTTTAAATTAATATATTTTTGTAATAAAACAGTATTAGCTTCTACTGCTCTTCCTTCTGCATCATATTTAACTATTGCCCCAGGATATATTTCAGCAATTTTGCTTAAAGCATTAGCAAATTTTTCTTTTTGTTCAGTGTTTTGATTGACTATATCTTTTAATTCATTATATGCACTAATAGATTTTTTAATTGCATCAATATTATTATTATTTTCGTTGATAGAACTATTTAATTCTTTGATTTTATTATTTGCATTTTCAATTCTATTTGCCCAATTATCATATGCTTTATATATTACAGTAATAACAGCAGATATAGCTAACATCCAACCAATAGACATTGCGGCATTTAATAACCCAGCCATAAATGCACTATTTTTAAACCCTATTGCTAAATTTTTAAGACCACCACCTAAACTTCCCACTACACTATTCAATTTAACACTAGTTGTATTTAATAACCCATAATTTTTTACAGCTTCAACCATTGTAAGACTAGGAGGGTTTAATTGTGCAAAAGAACGAGTAGTAGTAGTTAATGCTTCTGTTCCCTTTCTTAATTGACTAATTTTAGAAATTAATGAAGTTGTCATATTTTTAGCATTATTAAAGGAGAAAAATCCTTCATTTAATGTATTATTTAAATTTGTCATAGCTACTCTAGTTCTACTACCTTCTACTCCTAATGTCATTAATTTAGAAGATAATAATGTTGCTGATAATACTGCCATACTCACTACAGCAGGAATGCCTCCAATTTTAGAAGCTAAAGAACCTAATCCATTAGCCATTCCTGTTAAAACTTTAACTATTCCTATTAATGCTTCAGGATTACCTGTATTTAAAAATATTTTTTGTTTAGCATTTTCTAATCTATTTAAAGCACCTGTTAATTGATTAGCAAATATTTCTTGTTTTTGCATAGCTACTCCTTCAGAATTTTGAGAAGCTATTACATTAGAACTTACTTTGTCCCAATTCTGCATCATGGCATAAAATACATTTATTTGCCTTACCCCAGCCGCTTGTTGAGCTACGCTTGCTCTTTGTACATCTGTAAGTGTTTGCCATTTTTGTGCTATATCATCTAACATATCATATGCTGGACGAATATTACCTTCTTGGTCTTTCATAGCAACACCAATTTTGTATAATGATTTTTCTATTGTTTTAAAAGTTTCTGGATCAGAATCTTCTCCAACTCTTTGCATACGTTGGAGGATTGTTTTCATAGAATTCCCAAGTTCATCCCCAGTTCTCCGAGTTGTCTCAATTAATGTTCCCATAATTCCATCTAATTGATCTATAGATAAACCAGTTTCAACAGCAATTGATCCTACAATACGCATACCAGAAGTTATTTCTTTAACAGCTATAGGATAATCTACTTGTAATTTTCTGGCTACACTAGAAGCTTTATCCACCACAGACATTGCATCATTTGCCCCTAATTTAAATTGTGACATAGTAGCCATAATAGCATTTGATGACGATTCTACAGTATCACCAGTTATATTTGCCATAATTATAGCGGCTTGTGATTTTTCCAATATATCAGAAATTGTACTTGTATATGTACCGAATACGGCTACAGCTTGTAAAACTTGACTATTAGTACTACTTAATGCATCTGCATATTTAAGAGTTGTATTAGTAATTTCCTGATAATTAATATTAGTATCTGTCATTTCCATCTGTAAATTAGTGAATGCTTTAGTTTGTTCTAATATTAAATTAAACGCATCTCTTATTTCTTGTGCGGCTTGAAAGAAAATAGTAGTTACGCCTATCCATATACTAAATTTTTCTATGGCTAAAGTAAGCATTTCATTAAATCCAAGTTGTCTATTTAATAATTTGCCTGTAGATAAAGTAACATTATCTAATGCTCTTGATTGTCTATTATAATCAGCAGATAAAATTAACGATTGTTCTCCATTTAATTTATAAGTTTGAGTTAATTTTTCAATGCCTTTTTGATTAAGTTTTGTATATGAATTAAGCATTTCCATTTCTGGAAGAATCTTATCTATTTTAAAATCTATAGGTCTACTTAATGAAGTTTTTAATTGATCAAAACTTTTATATACTTCATCTATTTCACTTATATTTTTAATTAAAGCATTAGTGCTTTGTAAATTTACTGGAACATTCAATTTTTCTAAACCAGTAGAATCAAATGTTTTCATTTTTTCATTAAAGGCAAAAAATGATTGTGTTGCATTTCCAAGTGCATCTTTAACAGTAATAGTCATTTTACCAGTAGTATCAGCAAATGCTTTATCTATAAATTCTCCTTGTGATAAAGTAGCTTTGTATTGTTGAATAAATTTATTTGCTTTATCTTGAATTGTCTGATAATCGAAAAATTTAACACTACTTGCATTTTTTGTAATTCTATTATTTATATCACTATATAATAAATTATAATTATCAATCAATTGATTTTTTGTATTTGTCAAACCACTTTCTTGTGTTCCACTAAGTAACCCATTTATTCCACCAATTTTAACTTGTTTACTTAATTCTTTAATATATTTTAATTGTGATTCTAATTTTTTCAAATATTTTTGAACTTCTGGAATATTTGTATTTAATTTTATTTGTGTTTTTTGCCTTTCACTAGTAATTCGATTAAATTCATTATCTAATAATTTTAAATCAGAATTTAATCGTTCTGTAATATTTGCTGTTGTTTGTATTTTTGTATTTAAAACTGTCATTTGACTAGCAATATTATTATTAATATTTAAAGAAGCAACTTCTGCTTTTAATTTCTGTAATTTTGTTATTACTTCGGGAATATTACTTTCTTTTATTTTAATATTTAAAACATTATTAGCTTTTAATTTAAACGTATCTAGTTGGGTATTAACTTTTGCAACACTTTTTTCACTACTAGTAAAACTTTGAGATATTACTTGACCACCTCTTTGAACAATTTTGATGGTTTCAGCAACAGTTCCATTCATTGTTTCATATGTTTCAGTTAATTGTTTAATTTTACCTTTTGCATTAGCTATAGCCGTAAGTCCAGTATATTCTCCAGTTTCAGGAATACTCCCATAATTTCCTTTTATATTATTTAATTCATTTTTTAAAGCAGGAGAAACTTGTAATTCGATAGGTTTAAATTTAATTTTTTCTATGGCAAGATTTATTTGTTGAATTAAATAATTAAAATCAATACCTAATTTCAATTTAGGTATATTAGTTATATTGATATTAGCTAATTCTTGTTGTAATTCATTTTTAAAACTTTCAGTTTGACTACCTTTTTTATATTCTAAAACTCCATCACTTTTATTGGAATTCCATTCATAATTTATTGTTTTAATAATACCTTCAATATTTTGTAATTGTATTTTTAATTGTCCTAGTTCATTCCTATCAAACCCTAATACATTTACTTTACCAAGAATTTTATCATTTCTACCATTCCAAAACTGCATCATTCGTTCAGTTTCGCTAATAAATTTCTTGGCTTCATTAGTAGGAGTGGTAAAATCAAATTTTGGAACTATAGAAGTTTTTTGTATTTTACCAATTACATTTTCAAATTGTTTTAATATAGAAGAAAGATTTAATTCTACATCTAATTTAGGTAATTTATCTATTTTAATATTACCACTAGGAAGGATTATTTTTAATTGATCTTCTATTTGTCTTTTTATTCTTTGAATTTCACCAGAATCAATACCTAAATTAATTTTTAGTCCAAAATTATCCAATCAAATCTCACCTCCCAATATTGTCAATTATTTCAACTGCTAACCCTAATTCAGTTTCAATTCGTTCTTTTGCCGATTTCATAAAATTTCTCGCAGGATAAATATCAAACATAGGAATAGGACTTATTCTATCCGTATTAAAATGTCCACGATTTATCCATCCTGGAACTCGTTCTGTTACATAGTCATCAGGATAATATTTTCTATTTCTAGCAGAATAATAAGACATATTATTTGTATCCCAATGAATAAATAAACCAGTAGTATTTACATCTATTATAATCTTATCTATAAGTTGAAAAGTCCTATCATATTCTTTTGGAGGATACGCTTGATAAACTCTATAAAAAATTTCTTCTCTTAAAATTTCCATACATCTTACTTTTATTTCTTCTAATTTAATTGCCCATTGTCTTCTAATTTCAGTTTCAAAATAATCCATTTAGCTTAACTGCACTTGTTCTTCTTTATTTACATTTAATTCGTCTAATTGAGAAATCATTCTTTTTATATTATTTAATCTAAGTTTTAGTTTATTTATTACTAATTTATCTAAAGCTTCATTTATTTGCAAAACAATTTCATCGGACATATTGTTTATCTGATTAAATATTTCGTCATCAGTCATATCTCCAAAATCAATATCTTTAATAGTATTTTTCAGTATAAAAGATATTACTTGGGCATTATTATCAAAATCTTGTATATTATAATCTTTCATTAATTCATATAATTGCCCTATAGTTTCATCAGTAGGTTCTTCAAAATAGAATAATTTATCTCCTTCAAAAGTTATGTCTATGTGTTTTTTGTAATTAGAAATATCCTTCCATGATTTTAAGTTATTTTTTTTCGCCATTAAATAAACTCCTCCTTATAATATTTAAAATTGCCCAAACAAAAAGACATTCATATTTTGAATGCCTTTTAATCTTAATTATTAGATATTAATATTTATTTATCTAGTTAATTTAAATTACCAAATTCAGATTTTATCTTCATATTAATATCATTGTATTCTTTTATTGCTTTATTCTGCTTATCTACATTTTTTATAATAGTAGCCATAAAATAATCAATTTCAGCTTGATTTAAATCAAAGATTAAATCAGTTAAATCTTTTTCTACTCTATTATTAGTATTCGCATAAGCCATAATATATAATGATATAGTATTATTATCTTTTTCAGATATATCTATTTTTGTATCCATAGCATTTGTAATAATTTTATAAACTTTTATACTATCATCCCAACAAGTTTGACTTACTCCAATAGGGGGAGTTGAGTTACATCCAACTAACATTACTAAAAACATAAAAATTATAAAAATAGAGAATTTCTTTTTATACATTCTTTTCCAACTCCTTTTAATAATATTACTACATTGATTATTCAATGTAAAGATATTATATGTAGGAAAAGAAAATAATATACTAAATAAATATCTAATTAACTATCTTAAAATATCTATTTAATATTTCTTCAATATTATCGAATTCCCAATAAGGAATACGCAATAGGGGAATGTTATTTTTTAAACAATAAGCATTTTTTAATTTATCATGATATTGTAGTGTTTCAAAATTAATTTTAGTTTGCCATCCTATTTGCCATTCATAATGTTGTTTACCATCATATTCTATTAAATAAAATAATTCATTATTATTATTAAAAATAATGAAATCAAATCTCAATGGATTACCTTTATCGCTTAATAAATCTTCAAATTCATCATATTCTCTACCAAATAACATATTATTATTTTCTAACCAAGCTCTTATTTTTAATTCTCCTTTTGATTCATTACAAATAGGACACCTTCTATTACTTAAAAAATTATGAGGAGTTGTAGGATAAATATGGTTACAAATATGATGTTTAAACAAAATGGTTTCATCATACCCATTGTATTCACTATATATTTCATATTCATCTTTTACTAAATCCCAAACTTCTTGTTTAAAATAATCATGATCTCTATTTAAAATATGATTATTACATTTAGGACAAACAATATGATCTGCTTTTAATATATTACAAGGAATTGTATCCCACGAATATTTACATAAATTATGTTGAATTAATAAAGATGTTTTGTTATTAATATATGTATCTTGTAAAACTGTATATTCATTATTAAATTTATTATTTAACTCTTCTATAAATTTTATTAATGATTTTCTTTCTTTTTTAAAACATTTGGGACATCTTCTACCTTGTAAAATATTATCAGGAGTAGTTGGATATACATGACCACATATTTTATGTTTAATAATAATATCCTCTTTATTAGTTATATAATTGCTAAGAACTTCATACTCTCCATTATGGATAATGTCAATTTCATTACAAAATTGTTCATGAGATTTTCTTGTCCCACAATTATTACATTGCTGTTTGCCTCTGGTAAAATTACCCCAAAGAGTTTGAAATGTGTTTCCGCACTTACATTTTAATTTTAATTCAGTTATAGAAGTATTTATATATTCATTTTTCATTATTAATAATTTACAATAAGAATTATCTTCAATATATTTTTTTATATATTCATATGAATAAGATAAACTTTCTTTAGTTAATTTATTTCCACATTTATTACATTGTCTTTTATTTTCCCTTTTGAAATGAGCAATAGTTGTTTCAAAATTTTCTCCACACTTACATTGTATTTCTAGATCATATCTATTTCCTTTATATTCTTCACTTATTAATTTACAACCATTGCCATTTTCGCCTTCAATAAAATTTATAATTTCTTCATAACTTAATTTTTTCGCCATATAATCTAACAACCCTTCATATTATATTTAACCTTTAACTACTAATATATAAATTAGGGATATGTAAAAAGAGAAAGGGTTAATCTCTTAGATGTTTCGAACCATCACATACCCCTAAAATATAAACATTTGTTTTAACTTCAATATAATCTACTAAATATTAGTTATTATCCACTCCTAACCTCTAAACCAAACCATAAACCCCTAATATTAAATAAATTATATATTTATTACTAATTTCACAAGCTTATATAAGTAGAATTAAATCTATCTCATTAATACTATCGTCGTCTAACATCATCATGTTATAATAATGATTTACTGCTACATCTAAATTCTCAACCAACCAATTATATACTCCTAAGAATATTAATTCTATTTTTTTTAACCATAACCAAAAATTATATTTAAATAAATTACTATCTAATAATCCACTTATCATCAATTCATCCTTAAATATCAAATCACTATCTAATAAAATCCCAATTTTATATTTATTAGAAAAATAATTAAATAAACATTCTGCACAACAGGATTTATTTAATTTACAAACATCACCACAAAATCCGAAGTTAATTCCAAATAATTCTTGTTCCGACAATTTAATTTGTTGGTTCATTCAATATACCTCCTCAAATATTTCTATTAATAGAAGTATACCCCTTTTAACCGGATAGTGGCAATAACCAAATAAATTCAAAATTCGACACGAACATTAGTTCTAAAGGAAATTAATGTAAACAAAATAGTTCTTCAACTTTGACTTCAAAAACCTTTGCAATTCCCAATGCATAGGTTATCTTACATTCAGAGTACCCATTAAGAATAGAAATTAAAGCCCTATAATTCATATCAATGTCCATCTTTACCAATTGATTACAAAGCCACTTAATACTCCGGCCTTCAAGTAATTGATCAATTTTTTGTCTGTCAATTTTTGCTTTCAATGTCGAAATCACTCTTTCTTTTTTTTGTTTTTAATTGATTAGTCAAATCCCATTAAACCATAAAAATTAGGCTAATAATAGTGACAAAAAGGGAAAATAAATACATTAAATTATAAAATTAATGGTAAAATGTAAATATTATACAATTAACTATGTAAAATAAAAGAAAAAGAAAATATATATGGTTAAAATGGAATAATTGATGATATTATATATTATATATAAAAAAATAATTAGTAGCAATAGGGAATGAGACAAATAATATAATTTACACTCCAAAAATTACATATAAAAAGAGACACATGAAAGTATTGGAGTGAAGTTACTTTCGGATGCTTCGAATCATCCTGTGTCTCTTAATAAACTAATTAAAATCAAACATCGTATCAATTTGTTCTTCGCTATGATCTTTTAAATATCCAGAAGTAACGTCTGAAGAACTGTGATGCATAAATATTTGTAGTTCTTGTAAAGAAAATATTTTAGGCAATCCAGTTGCCTTATCAATAATTCTAGGGTCTTCCCCACGACTTAATATTTCAGAACGGCTATGCCTGAACGAATGAGGAAAAAATTCAATAGGTTTTCCTTCAATTTCACTAAGAATTTTTGACATATACATTACACGATCATAAAGATTTTCATATGTCGCAGGTCTTTTATCTTTTCCTTCGCCAGTTGTCCATAAACAATCAATATTATCATTACCACGTTGTTCTAAATATTGTTTGATTAACTCTTTTGTATCATCAAAATAAACCAAAGGAAATGTTTTACCCCTTTTCCCTACAACAATATTAGTTTTATTACTATTTATTAAATTATATTTAGTAATTTGAGCAACTTCATTTCTTCGTCCACCACTATCAAACATAATCATTTCAAGAACTGCATGTTGTATTTTACCTCGTTTTAAAAGTTCTTCTTTTAATTTCATTATCTGATTATATGATAAAAAGAAATTGTCTTCATCAGTTTTTACTGCTTCTTTTGGTAATCCTTTTACTTTCTTAGCTATATTAGATTCATAAGCATATTCATCGTCATTCTCTACATAGGTAAGCAAACTACGCACTGCACTCATTAGTCTGTTCGATCTTGCATTACTCATTTGCAATGTATCACTAAACCAAATACTGAGTTTACGAAAATCTTTTTTATTTAATTCAAGTATAGAATTATTATTTAAAAATTTAAGAATAAAAATTAATATTATTCTTAAATCATTATGATATTGTTTAATAGTTGAAGGTTTAATTTTTCTTTGTTTATATTCTTCAAGATAGTCTTCCATAATTGCTTTATTAAGGGGATTAACTAATTCCCATTCTTCATCTGTATAAATACGATTATATATTCTTCCACGGGTCAAAATTACCACATCACTTCCTGTAATTAATAGTTATAATAATCAATAAAAAGCTCATAAAATTAGTGTTTTATTATGTAGGAAAAGATAAAAAAATAAAGAGAAAAGAAATCTGATCATCATTTCCTCTCTCTCTAA
>Ga0172381_10004281_pt1 | contig 14806 bp, 18 predicted proteins | sample Leawel6488metaG_FD_119754 | JGI IMG/M metagenome (GOLD analysis project Ga0172381, IMG submission 119754) | Leachate microbial communities from a municipal landfill in Southern Ontario, Canada - Leachate well 64-88 metaG | ecosystem: Engineered > Solid waste > Landfill > Unclassified | place...
AATTCTTATTTAGAAAATGAATTTTCCGCTTATTTTAATGTTTTAGGATCGCTTATTTCGGGCGTTTTGTAAATATGCCAGGTAGTAGAATTTTAAAAGGCGCCAAAGGCGCCAGAATAACCTGGTATTAAGTATAAAGTCTAATAAAATAATTATTGTGGATTTCAAAATAATCATTATATAATATTTGAAATTTCACTACCTGGTATGGGAAAAGAAAAAGATGATATTTTCCGCAATTCAGCGGATAGAATAGAAAAAAGAGAAATCAGCGAAGAGCTGCAGGAATCATATTTGGATTACGCCATGAGCGTTATTGTTTCCCGTGCTTTGCCTGATGTGCGTGACGGACTAAAGCCTGTTCATCGCAGAATTTTGTATTCCATGCATGAATCCGGTTTTACTCACAGTAATAAATTTCATAAATCCGCTAATGTAGTAGGTGAGGTACTTGGTAAATATCACCCCCATGGAGATGCCTCTGTTTACGATGCTTTAGCCAGAATGGCTCAGGATTTTTCTTTACGTTATCCTATGGTGGAAGGACAGGGTAATTGGGGCTCTATTGATGGAGATGGACCGGCCGCTATGCGTTATACGGAAGCGCGCTTGTCTTTGATTGCCGAAGAATTATTAAAAGATTTAGATAAAGAAACCGTTGATTTTCAAGAAAATTATGACGGCACCAGAAAAGAACCAAAAGTTTTGCCAGCCAAAATTCCTTATTTATTAATTAATGGTACTTCCGGTATTGCCGTAGGTATGGCTACCAATATCCCTCCTCATAATTTGAGTGAAATTTGTGATGCTACCAATCATTTAATTGAACATCCTAGTGCTACCACCACTGACTTATTAGAATTTGTTAAGGGTCCTGATTTTCCGACTGGTGGGATTATTTATAACAGAAAGGCTATTGGTGAAGCTTACTCCACCGGACGCGGTTCTATTACTGTGAGAGCGGCCACGGAAATTCAAGAAAGAAAATCCGGTCAATTTGATATTATTGTTTCAGAAATTCCTTATTTGGTAAATAAATCGGAGTTATTGGAAAAAATCGCTGACTTAATTCAGGAGAAAAAAATAGAAGGCATTAAAGATATTCGTGATGAATCAGACAAAGACGGATTACGCGTAGTAATTCAATTAAAAGGGGATAGTCAGCCGCAAAAAGTTTTGAATAATCTTTTTAAGCATACTGATTTACAGAAAGATTTTCATATGAATATGTTGGCTTTAGTTGATGGTATTCAGCCGCAAGTTTTATCTTTGAAATCAGTTTTAGAAAATTATATTAAACATCGTGAGGTAGTTATTCGCCGTCGCTGTGAATTTGAATTGAAAAAAGCTGAAGCTAGAAAACATATTTTGGAGGGCTTAGATAAGGCCCTAAATCATATTGATGCTATTGTTAAGACCATTAAGAGTTCCAAGAATAAAGAAGAAGCTCATGAGAAGTTGATGAAGAATTTTAAGCTTTCATCAATTCAAGCCGATGCTATTTTGGAAATGCGTTTGCAAACCTTAGTAGGCTTGGAACGTCAGAAAATTCAGGACGAATTAAAACAAAAAGAAAAAGAAATAGCTGAATTAAAAGCCATTTTGAAAGACCCGAAAAAGATCGCTAAAATTGTTAAAGATGAATTAAGTGAAGTAAAGGAAAAATTTGGAGATGAACGTCGCACTAAAGTAATGGCTTCAGCTATTGGAGAATTTAAGGAAGAAGATTTGGTGCCGGCTGAAGATAATATCTTTTTAATGAGCCAAGATGGATTTATTAAGAGAGTCCAGCCGACTATTGTGAAAGCTCAGCATCGTGGTGGCAAGGGGGTAATTGGTTTTGAAACCAAAGAAGAAGACAATATCCAACATATTTTCCGTGCCAATACTCATGACAATCTTTTATTCTTTACTAAAAAGGGTAGGGTTTTCCAATTGAAAGCTTATGAAATTCCTATGGCTTCTCGCATTTCTCGCGGTAAGAGCATTTTTAACTTTTTAGAATTGCCCCAAAACGAAGAAATTGCCGCTATTTTGACTTATAATGGCAAGCCCACAGATCTAAAGAAGAGTCATTTAATTATGCTCACTAAAAAAGGTGTTATTAAGAAAACCTCATTGGATGAATTTGCCACTGTTCGTCGTTCCGGTTTATTAGCGATTAAATTAAAGAGTGACGATGAATTATTTTGGGCAAAATCTGTTAATGATAAAGATGAAATTATTATTTTAACCGCCAATGGCCAAGCTTTGCGTTTTAAGGAATCTGATTTGCGTCCTATGGGTAGAAATGCTTCTGGGGTAACTGGTATTCGCTTGAAAAAGGGGGATGAGGTGCGTGGTTTTGATATTTTAAAATCAGGAGAAGAAAAAATTGCTACTTTATTGGTAGTGATGGCTAATGGATTTGGCAAAAGAACTTCTGTGAAAGAATATCGTTTACAAAAACGCGCTGGACAAGGCACAAAAACAGCTAAGATTACTGATAAAACCGGTAAAATTGCCTCCAGTCAGATTTTAATGCCTGATATTAAAGAAGTTTTGGTAATTTCTAATAAAGGAATTTTGATTAAAACTGAATTAGAAAGCATTTCTGAGCAATCACGCGTTACTCAAGGAGTAAGAATTATTAAATTGGAACCCGGAGACCAAGTAGCAGGCATTGTTTGCCTCTAAGTTTTGTAGTACAATAAATATATTAGATCTTGGGAATTGATTGATTTATGTCATCTATTTTTAATCCAGGAGAAATATTAGATAAAATTGGGGTAGAAGCCGGAATAACCGCAGCTGATTTTGGATGTGGTTCCGGTCATTTTGTGTTGGAATTGGCAAAAAGGGTGTCTGAAAAAGGAAAAGTTTTTGCTATTGATGTAGTGCCTCAAGCTCTGGAATCCGTACGTTCTTTGGCTAAAATGAGAGGCTTTTTTAATATTGAAACTCGCTGGGCTAATTTAGAGAAAACCAGCACCCTAGAGAATGATTCTTGTGATTTAGTGATTTTGTCTAATCTATTTTTTCAGGTTGATAAAAAGTTTTGGGAAGGTATTATTGAAGAAGCGCATAAAGTTTTAAAAAGGGGAGGTAGAGCCTTAGTAATCGATTGGGATTCTAAGAGTGTTTTAGGGCCACCTAAAGATAGTCGCGTGGGCAGCGATTTTATTAAAGATATTTTTTCCGGTAAATTTAAAGCGGGTAAAAAATTTGAAGCAGGAGAAACTCATTGGGCGATAATTTTTACAAAAAAGTAAGGATAGTTTTGTATTTTTCATTTTGATTTTTACATTTTAAATTAATTATTATTATGGACTTAAAAAATCTTACTAAACAACAAAAAATTTTATTCGGTATTATAGCCGTTGTTGTTCTTTTTATTGTTTTAGTTATTTTGGGTATTATTCCGGGTTTAAAGACTGCTAATACCGGTCCTGGCGGGTCTTCTACTACTGCTGAATTAGAGTTTTGGGGTATAGACAAACCCGAGGCATTTCAGGAGTTAATTAATGATTATCAAACTGCTAATGCCGGAGTAAAAATTAACTACATTCAAGTCAGTCCAAATAATTATGAAGAAAAATTAATTGATGCTTTGGCTAGTAGACGAGGCCCGGATGTTTTAATGATTAAGCATACTTGGCTTCCTAAACATTTTGAAAAATTATATCCTATTCCGACCACTAGCTTATCTGTGAAGGAGTTGGGTGAAGCCTTTGCTGACGTAGTAGCTGATGATATGGTTTATCAGGGGAAAATTTGGGGTCTTCCGCTTTGGATTGATACTTTAGCTTTATATTATAATAAAGATATTTTTAATAGCGCGGGCATTGCTTTGCCTCCTACTACTTGGCAAGAATTTCAAAATCTTTCCCGTAGTTTAACAGAAAAAAATATTAATGGAGATATTCAAAGAGCTGGAGCAGCTATTGGTACCAGTTCTAATATTGATAATTCTGCTGATATTTTATCATTATTAATGCTTCAGACTGACTCAACTATTACAGATGCTAATGGAGTTGGTATATTTGATGATGATCTAGGTAAGCAAGCAGTAACTTTTTATACGAGTTTTGCTAATCCTGCCAGCTTATATTATTGCTGGAATAATAGTTTGCCGGAAAGTTTTAGCGCTTTTAGCCAAGGCAATGTAGCCATGGTACTTGGGTATAATTCCGACAAGGCTAAAATTGAATCCAAGAATCCTTATTTAAATTACGGTGTGGCTCTTATGCCTCAATCAGCCAAGAATCCCGATGCAGTAAAAAATTATGCTGATTATTGGGCACTGACTGTTTCCGCTACCTCTCAAAGCCCTGCCCCAGCGTGGAATTTCATTTTTTACTTAGTAAATAGTCAACAAGCTCAGAAATATTTAATTGCTACACAAAAAGCTCCAGCCAGTAGGGTTTTAATTCAGGCAATGCAAAAAGATGAGAAAATCGGAGTTTTTGCTAAACAATCTCTATCTGCTAAGACTTGGCTTCAGAATAATCCAGAGCATAATTCCGCAGTTTTAAAAAATATGATAGAATCTATAGTAAGAGGTTACTTAACCCTTAGTAATGCCGTTACTCAGGCTACGGCACAAATAAAATAAGATGAAACCGGGTAGTGAAAATTCGATAGGAAAAATTCATTATGTCTATGTTTTAGAAAGTGATAAAAACAATAGTTTATATATTGGTTATACTATAGATTTAAAAAACAGATTAAATCAACATAATAAAGGAATGAATTTTTCCACGAAATTATATCTACCATGGCGTTTAATCTTTTTTGAAGCATATCTTGATAAAAGAGATGCTATCAGAAGAGAGGGTTATCTAAAAACAAGTCAAGGAAGTCGATTGTTAAAAAGAATGTTAAAAGATTATTTCTATCAAAAAAGACAGAAATAAATCGAATTTCTACTACCCGGTGAAAAATAAAGCTGTTATTTTATTAATTTTAGGATCTATATTAATGCCATCGTTTATTGGAGTACAAGCTGCTGCCGGTGGTCTATTGTCGGGTATTAATGATGTTTGTTATGAAAATGGCGATTGTACTTTTTGTGATGTAGTAAAAGTTGGTACTAATATTTTTAATTTTTTACGTAATAGCATTGCTTTTCCTATAGCGGTTTTATTTATTCTTTATGGAGGAGTTTTAATGATTTTTGCCGGTGGTTCTAAGTCTCAAATAGAAAACGGAAAAAAGATTTTATTTGCTGCTTTGATTGGTTTTGCTATAGTTTTGGCAGTCAGTTTAATTTTAAATTCTGTTCTTGTAGTTTTATCTGGGCAAACAGGTGGATGGCAGGGATTTGTTAATGGGAAGACGGAGTGTCCAGATCTTATTAAATAATGTAAATAGTTAATTTTATTATAATCAAATGAATAAAAAAATAGTAAAAATATCATTTTTAATAATTTCTTTGGGAGTTTTACTGGCTTCCTTGCCGGTTTTTGCTCAAAAACTAGTAGATCCCATGGGTCTTTCTGAGAATAAACCTATTGAAGATATTCTTTTTAAGGTTAGTCAGTGGGTATTTGGATTAGCTAGTCCTTTGGCGATTTTGATGGGTATCTGGGCGGCTTTATTATTTATTTCAGCTGGTGGTAGTCCCGATAAGATTAAAAAAGGAAAAGAAACACTAACTTGGGCTGTCATTGGTTTGGCTGTGGTGCTTTTAGCAAATAGCATGGTAAGTATTATTGATAAGAATATTAGCGGAGTAAACAGTCTTGAGGGTAAGGGCGGTGTAATCAGTATTCTTACCGGATATTTACCAACCATTGGCGGACCTTTAGCCATTGTGATGTTTGTTATCGGTGCCTTCCTTTATTCCACGGGTAATCCCAAAAATATTACTAAAGCTAATCAAATATTTATTTGGACTAGTGTCGGATTAGTGATGCTGATTGCTGCAGCCAGTATCGGCACCATTGTTAAGTTTTTTATAACTCCATGAAAAAAACAATTAAATTTATAATTTTGCCGATAATATTTTTAACATTTTTGACGCCGATTGTTTTCGCTCAAGATCAAACATACGATTTTCAATTAAATCAGAATAAACCCCTTGATAAATTTTTTGAGGATGAATTATCAAATACTAATACTAATCAGACTTCAGATCAAGTTGGTGGCGTCTCTATTAATGCTAATGATGTGCCTAAAATTATTCAAAAAATAGCTCTATGGCTTTATCGCGTAGTTTTGGCTTTATCTGTAATTTTTGGTTTATATGCCGCCCTTCTTTATTTATCTGGTAATCCTAAGAATGTAGAAAAGGCTCATCAGCAATTGAAATATGCTTTTATTGGGGTAGCGATTGCTATTGTTTCTTTCAGTATTGAGACGATTATAATGGGCATTATTAGTAGATAAAATAGGCTTGTAAGATTTGTTATTTTGAGATAAAATTAAAGTATATAAATAAGTGTCGAATATTAATAAAATTAAAAAGTCGTATAATAAAATTTTTATGAAAAAATCAATATATATCGGATTATTGTTTGTGATGTTGTCTTTAGTTGCTGCCCCTGCTTTAGCTCAGGTGACTGGCATACAGGATCCTGGTCAGCCTAAAACTTTGGATTCTTGGTTATTAGTGGTTCAAAAAATAGCCAAATGGATATATACTCTCGTATTGATAGTATCCGTATTCATGGTTCTTATGGCAGCTTTTAGTTATTTGACCGCCGGTGGTGATCCAGGAAAGGTTAAAAAAGCTTCACAAATGTTGATTTATGCTATCGTTGGTATTGTAGTGGCAATATTAGCTTTTAGTATTTCTTCCATTGTTACTGGAGTCATTGGGTCGTAGTTTTTAGAATTTAAAAAACACCCCGATACGGGGTGTTTTTGTTTGTGCCCAGGAGAGGATTTGAACCCCTAACCCTTGCGGGACAGCGTCCTAAGCGCTGCGCGTATACCAATTCCGCCACCTGGGCTCTACTTTTAAAAAATAATACGAATATATATTCGTATTATTTATTTATATTAATATATTAGCATTGTGTTAAATCTTTGGCAACAGTAGTTCTAAAATCTTTTGGAAAGAAGCTTGGCTGGTACCAATAACTAAGTAGTTTTGATAAAAACCATAATAGAATTCTGAACCAGTGGAGAATTTCAAATATCTGGCATTAACAGCGCCCAATTCTTTGCTTAAGAAGGGTTTTTGCGGATTGCCCAAATTTTGTAAATATTGTGAGGAAAGAACTTCAGAATTTTCTTCAATAAATTTTTCAAAAACTGTGATGAATTTTTGTTTGATGCTGGATATGGTAAAACTATTTAATCCTTGTTCATTGAGTTTTAGGGTGTAGGCAATGCTGTTTTTTCCCAAAGTATCATCATAAACGATAAAAGAAAATTTATTTTCAAAATTAGGTATTTCAGAGGAATTAACTCCGGTAAAATTATTATAAGCTGATTTTAAGAAATTTTGAGCAGGGAAGATATTATAATCGTCTTGCATTAAGCCGATTTCTTTGGCTACATCAGGAACAATACTTTTTTGGAAAGCCTGACTGATAAGTTGTTCTAAATTACTGGAATTACCCTGATATTTTACTAATTCTGTTTCTCCAGAGAAGTTTTTTAACAAAGAAGAAAATTGTGGTTTAGGAGTGGGTGTTGGCGTACTAACTACTTCTTTTTTTTGATTGGCGAAAAGGAAAAAGTAAGCTCCGGCTCCACCTAAAGCTAAAATAACTATCGTTGCTATGATAATGGGCAGGGCTTTGCTTTTTTTAGGACTTCCTACAATTTCAGTTCCATTATTTACTCCCGCCCCAGAAGATATTTCTTGTTGTTCTTCAGCGGTTGGTTGTTCCACTTGTTCTTCTTCAACTTCTTTAATTTCTTCTAGTCTTTTTCCTAAAATTTTAGCACCAGAAATATGCCCTCCGGAAGAGCGCATTTCCTCAATGTCGCTTTGCATGGTGCGAATTTTTATAAAAGATGGTGGTCTACTTTGAATATCTGACATAATAATTAATATCCTTACTACTTTATTCTACTAGAAGAATTTTATAATTTCTAGACCCGCTCCAATAAGAAGCAAGATAATAAGAAAAATCCTTATAAATAATGGAAATTTTATTTGATAAGCCGGAGTTTTATCACCCCTCTTTTGACTCTGATAATGAACGATAAAGGTAATAACGGTTTCAATAGCTAAGACAAAGGCTCCTAAAAATCCGATAATAGTAAGAAATCCTTTGTTTTGAATAAAAAATAGAATAACAGGCAAGCCAATGGGAATAAGCCAGCTCAATGTTTTTTTGAATTTTAAATCACAAAATAGAATATTTTTAAAACCTAATCCTAAAATAAAGTAAGAAGTGAGAATCAGTACTAATCCTAAAATAGTCGTGGCCACGGCTAATATAGGATTGATATTCATTAAGGCCCCAGCCAAATCAACTGGTATAACTTTACCTGGAAATAATCCGAAGGCTCCGATAATAAAAAGTAGATAAAGAATGGTTGGAATAATACTGCCCCAAATAATTGGCATTTTAAAATTTATTTGTTCTTTAGAAATGCCTTTATTTTTAAAATAGCTAAAAATTTCTGGTACGGCTGATCCACCTGATAAAGCAAAAAGTAAAATACCATAAGGAAGGAAAAATTGGGTCATATTAAAACCAGTAAAGCTTTGAATTTTCAATCCCGGTAATCCCCAGAAAAGATAACCGAATATTAAGATTATAATTAAAGCCACTCCCAATATTTCACTCATACCAATGAGACGAATGCCCATCATCATACCAAAAGTTCCTAATAACCAGAAAATAGCTGTGGCTAAATTAATGTCAATATTCCAGCTAAATATTTGAGAAAAATTTTGGATAAATTGTCCGCCGATAATTAAATAAGCCAATAAGACCCCAGACAAGCTAATAAAAGAAGCAACCATGCTGATGTAATAACCTTTTTTCCCTAAATATATTTTAGCTAGCCCCGGAGCACGATGTTCTCCGGATGTTCTTAATAATGCTTCTCCAAAAATAAGATGAGTAATAGTGGTAAGAATACAACAAAGAACTAAAAATAATAAGCCAATAGAGAATCCGGCTGTAGAAAAAACATAGGGTAGACCAAAAAGGCCTACTCCTAAAATCGTCCCAGCTAAGATAGACGATGTAGCGAAATAATTTTTTAGTTTTTCTCCAATTCTCATTTTTTGTTTTTCTATTACTTACTCTCGGTCAATAAATTTTCTCTCTGCTCTCCCTACTAAAATTAAAATAATCAACGATAAAATAGTTGTAGCTATGGCAATATCATAAAGCTTAAATCCTACAGCTGCTCCAATGCCGGCTGCTACCCATAATCCGGCTGCAGTAGTAATACCGGAAACATAGTTTTTTTGTAAAATAATGACTCCCGCTCCGATGAAACCAACACCTACAATTATTTGTGAAAGTACGCGGCTGGGATCAAAAGCTGCAAAAGAGGAAAATGATTGCGATAATTGTGGGATAATCGTGAATAAGGCCGCACCTAAACTCACTAAAGAATATGTTTTTAAACCAGCTTCTTTTTTAGCTAATTCTCTTTCTAATCCCACAATAGCTCCTAAAAGAGCAGCGATAGCTAATTGGCCGATAATTTCCCAGTTCATTTGATTAAGTATACTTTATTATTTTCGTGGACTTGTTTTTTTACTTTCATACCGATAACAACACCCTTTTTAACCTTTTTTACACTTTCGTGATTAATTTGCATGGAAATAATCGGTTGTTCAAAAATAGTTCCTTCCGTATTGCTAAATCTTAATTTCTGTCCAACTTGAAGAGGGGTTTTTACTTTAAAAATAGCTACCCTAATCTTGTCGTAGTAGTGCGTGACAACACCAACTAATGTTAATTTCTCCTTGGGCAGTTTTTTGATTGATATCTTTTTTGTTGTTTTTTTCTTGCCCGCCTTCTTTATTATTGGTTTTTTTGCGATTTTTTTTATCTTCTTTGTTTTCTTTTTCATATTTATAAAAAATATTTTTTATAAAGACCTTTAATATTTTTCCCGCCCAAGGCGGGTCAGCCTCGGGCTGATACGTTTTAAAGAGGTGCGCTTTCGGCTTTTTCTGTTTCCAAAAGGGCTATAACTTCTTCTACTAGTGCTTTAGGATCACTATTAAAAACTATTTTTCCTGGTCCACGATGGCCTCTGGCGATAATTTCCCTGACATCATCAGCCGTGCCACCGGTGCCCTCTAAAATCCCAATTACTTTATTATCTTCAAAAGCGATAGTAAATTCATTTAAGGTTCCAATTCTTCCACAAACAATAATAACTGCATCGGAAGAGCGGGTTAATAAGAGATTTCTGCCGGAATAACCAAATCCCGTATAAATTATTAAATCCTGATAATCTATTGGTAGTTTGTATTTCTTTATATGCTCTGCTTCTGAATAAGCCGGTGAAACACCTACAACTACCCCCCCTGCCTCCTTAGCCCCCTTAGCAGCCCAGTAGGGCGTGCCTGTAGTGGCTCCAGTGACGGTAATGGCGTTATGCTCGGCAATTTGCCTACCTAATTCTAAAGTGACCTCTAGCGTCTTTGGGGCGCAGTGGCCTGTTTCCGCAGCGCCGGAAACACAAATTTTCACTTTTGGTTTGTAAATATCCACAATGATAAGTTTATAAAATTATGGGACTTTTTCTATCTCTTATATTTTACTATTTTTGTAAATAAAAAACAATCAAAAAGCTGGCGCCGAGTCGCCAGCTTTTTTTACTTTGTTCCATTGGTTTTTTGGTATTTTTTCCATACCTTAAGCCATTTGTTTTTGAATAACCCCAGTTGGATTAAATCCCAGTATCGGCCATTTTTGTAGATTTCTTGTTTTTTTCTACCTTCGATCTCATAGCCACAATGTAAACTATAATTTAAACTTCTCTTATTGTAGGCAATCACTTCTGATTTAATCCTGCGCAGATTTAGTTGATTGAAGGCATAGTTTAAAACAAGCATTTTAGCCTCCGTGCCGTATCCCTTGCCCCAATATTTTTTCTCTCCTATTAAGGCGCCAGTAGTGGCAGTACGATTTATCCAATTAATACCATGTAGACCCATAGTACCAATAAACTTTCCATCCAAAGTTTCAATGGCTAAAATAACATTGTTTTTGTCTTTGGAAAGCTTATCAAACCATTCTCCTTCCGCAATTTTATCAACAGGATAAACCAAGGATAGAAAATTTGTTACCTCTGGATCGTTGGTCCAAATTACGCATTTTTCTAGGTCAGTTTCCTTGTTTATTGGCCTGAGAATTATTCTCTTACCCTTTAAAAAAACTACTTCCCTTTTTTTCATATTTTTTCTCCCCGCCCTCTTAAGTTTTATACTAGGGAGGGCTTGTTTGTTAATTTTTGTTGAATAAAAAATCTCGGTTTTTTCATTCAACCGAGATTTTTCTAAAACACAATAATTTATAAAATTAGTTTTTACGAAAATCTAAAAAAATCGCGGTTGAATGAAATTTTGCGCCTTCCATGCGGACGGAACTAAAGCCGCCCAAGCAGGTTGGGATAGAAACTCTATTCATAATGTGATTTTTTAGAATAAGCATATTTTTGATAAAGGAGCGCATTAGCACTCCTTTAATATAACGAATAATAATATAAATTGTTTCTTTGCTAGAGAATTTGAGTTTCGTATAAAGAAAGGAATTGATTGACTAAAATAGTGACAGCCACAACAGTTAAAAGAATGGCGCCATTGGCAATGAGTCTTGGATATTGAATTTTGATTTTGATGAAGATGGTAAGGATTAAAGCAATCAAGATTAAGCCGCCGAAAATTAATTCAATATAATTAACAGTCCATTTGGGTTGGCCCATGATTTTTTCTAAAATCATAGCATGTTTAGGAGTGGTATTTGTTTGCTCTGGAGCCATTTCTGCTTGTAAATTTTCATTCTCCGCACCTTTAACTGCTATAAAAGTTTCTTGGCCAGCGGCAGGGGTAATTAAAGGAGTGGGGGTAGTAATAGGCGTTGGATTAACTGGCTTCGGTTTTACAACTGCTAATTGAGTTGCTCTTGGTCTGCCAAACATTTGTACTACAAAGATTGCTTCTGAACCCTTGTATTGTCCCTTGGCAATACCTATACCGATTTCCGTAAAATTATAATTTACTATATTAGCGCGATGACCGGGAGAGTCCATCCAAGCATTAACAACATCTTTAGAGTCTATAAAATTAACAGCTAAATTTTCTCCAGCATAATAAAAGGAATAACCGGCTTTTTCAAACCAATGCCAAGGAGTAAGACCTTCTGGACTAGTATGAGCAAAGTATCCTTTACTGGCCATATCGTCGGCTTTTAATTGAGCCGCTTCGTTTAAAATTTGGCTAGTAGTTAATGGTGTTAAATTTTCTTCAACACGATTAATATTAGTTTCATCAAAAATTGTATTGGAAACAATTAAGCCAAGTAAGTTGGTTCTGGGTAAAATATAAATTTGTGCTAAGAAAATTATTTCAATAAAGATAATGCCAGTAGCGAGAAAGGGGATAGTTTTAGAACGTAAAAAATGGGGCTGGTGTTCATTGCCTTCATGAGGAATAAAATATTTTTTAAACCATTTTGCCATAGATATTATGAGATATTTAAACATCTTAATTATACCACTTTATCATTAAAAAAGCAAGAGTAGTGGTTTCTTAATGAAATTATAAGATATTTGAAGGTAAAACAAAAGCGACCGCCCAAGACGGTCGCTTTTTAAAAATCAGTCTTTCTTACAATCCTTGTAAAGAGTTTATTTTAGCACGAGTGAGTGGTCCCACATATCCATATCCTGCATCTCCTGATTTAGCAATATCATATTTTTCTTGAATTTCTTGGGCGTTTGCTACGATATTAACCACGATAGTTCTAAATACCCCAATAACCATACTAAAAAGTAAAAATAAAAAAATAAGCGCCTGAACTTCACCGAATGATTCAATATCCATCATTCGGCTTAAAATCGGGTGATATAAATAATTAGAAATAGCGACTATCATTGAGCCACAAAAGAAAATAAAATTATGCCTTAAAAACTTATCCTGAAGTATTTTATTAATCATTATCTTTTTCGTCTTTTAATTTTTATTATCAAAAATAATAATACTATTACTCCCAATGTCCATAACCAATTTTTAACTAAAAAAGCTAAACCATCAACGGCCTTATTAAAAATAGAATTAGTTTTATTATTATTTATTTTTGAATTAGGTACGGAACTAGTAGAAGCACCGAGAACAGCATCATTCTTTTTTTGTGTGGGATTATAAACATCGGCATTTTGAATAGTAGTATTTTCAGTAGTGTCATTATCTACAGGCTTTTTGAGGCTTTCAATTTTATCTACTAATGGAATAGCTACCTCATCAATTTTTGATATGACATAAGAAATAGTGTTTATAACAGTATCTTTTACAACTTCCTGAGTAATTTTTCTGGTGATATTTATACTTGATTTAGCACTTTCGTATGAGACTAAAGCCTTGTCGGATAGTAGGGAAGTGACAATTTTTACTTGTATATTATGAGAGCCGGGTTCTACTGCCCAGTTAGCAGAAACGTCTTTTAAACTGTCATTTAATGAGGTAAATGGACTGTCTGATATGTTTTTATCGTCAACGTAAAAAGTAGCGGTACCCGTAAAATCAATTCCGGAATTATTTTGTATTCCAGCGTATATTTTAACACTATCTCCATCATTAATTGATAGGGTCGAATACCATATAAGTGGTAAGATTCTGGCATTGATTTGTGCTGGAGTGGAAGAGGCTACTTCTGCGGACGCTTTTAATGACCCCTTAACAAAAAGGATAGTAAAAATAAGTAAGAATATGGCTAAATATTTTTTCATTATATCTTTATTATATTCATTATGGTAATAAAAAACAATATAAAAAAAGAACTGTATCTCTATGTTTCTTAGCATTGAGTTAAATTGATTTTTCTATTTGCATATTATGTACTATCGTATATAATATGCAAATGAGAGATTCCGTGTTTTTTAAATAAAAAAGGGGACTGCTCTTGCAGTCCCCGCATTGTTAAAATTTAATTTCTGGTGGCTATCCATGTTCCAATAGTGCCTGGGGGGCCATCGTCAAAAATTTCGAAGTCCCCGGAAATTTTGTTTTCGTTTTCAAATTGTCCATTGAAGGTGCCAGTGACGCCGTTTTCAAAATTGGTATGAGTAACTTTCATCTGCACCACATCTCCACTGACGGAGTAAGTTCCAAAAATAGAAGCGAATTCATCCACATCTATAACCCAATTTCCATCAGGGGTAAATTCAGCTGTATAATTTTCTGTTTCAGTCTTTTGATTTTCCACGAACGTCATTGCAAGATTCCAGGGGCCGATAATATTGAATTCCATTTCCTCATTCTTTTTGCAGGCTGAACCAATAAAAATCAGAGCTAAAATCAAAACAAATAGAGAAAATCTTTTCATTTTTCCACCTCCCTGTCTCGCCAAAGCTTTATGCGTAGGCGGACGATGTGGTTTTTAATGAGCATCATGATATTAGCATAATTTTTAATGGAGTCAAGTAGATAGGGTTATAGTTATGAAATAATTGATTTTTCCTTAATTTTCAGGCAATATAAAAAATATGCCTCGTTAGCTCAGTTGGTAGATCCGCCCACTGGCGGACTCTTAAGCAGATTTATCTCGTTCTTTATTATAAAGTTTTATTTGCCTCGTTAGCTCAGTTGGTAGATCCGCCCACTGGCGGACTCTTAAGCAGATTTATCTCGTTCTTTATTATAAAGTTTTATTTGCCTCGTTAGCTCAGTTGG
>Ga0172381_10004283_pt1 | contig 14804 bp, 15 predicted proteins | sample Leawel6488metaG_FD_119754 | JGI IMG/M metagenome (GOLD analysis project Ga0172381, IMG submission 119754) | Leachate microbial communities from a municipal landfill in Southern Ontario, Canada - Leachate well 64-88 metaG | ecosystem: Engineered > Solid waste > Landfill > Unclassified | place...
ATTATAACAAATTAATAAAATTATAGAAATGTAATTGAAGCAATATTATCACCAGCTCTTAATTTCATGATTGTAACCCCTTGAGTCTGTCGGCCAGATGTTGGGATAGAATCTAGACTAACTCTAATTACTTGTCCTTTCTGAGAGACTGCAATTATCTCACTTTCATCTTTAACTATCTTGGCAACAATTAAATTACCAGTTTTAGCTGTAACTTTGGCTGTTTTAATACCAGATCCTCCCCTCTTCTGAGTTTTATATTCTTTAATATTAGTTTTTTTACCCAAACCATTTGCTCCTAGTGTCAAGATAGAAGAATCTTCCCCTTTTGATATACGATCAACACCAACCACAAAATCTCCCTTAGTAAGTTTTATAGCTCTCACCCCTCCAGCGCTACGCCCCATTTGTCTAACATCACTTTCTTTAAATCTTATTGATTGCCCCAAAGAAGTAATGAGCATAATGTCATCTCCCTTGTTAGTGGCAAGCACAGACTGAAGCTCGTCATCCTTGTCTAATTTAATGGCAATCAAACCACTTCTTCTAACATCACTAAAACCGGAGGCTTCTACTTTTTTAGCAACCCCTCTTCTTGTTACTAGTGTTAGACATTCTACATTTTTCTTTGTCTCTTTATCTACTGGTAAAATTGAAGTAACTTTTTCTCCATCACCAAGAGACAAAAAATTCATAATTGATTTTCCTTTAGTAGCTCTTTTACCTTCAGGAATATCATACATTTTTATCTGGTAGGCTTTTCCATGGTTAGTAAAAAATAGTAAATCACTGTGTGTATTAGCCGTAACTAAAGTAGTCACAAAATCTTCTTCTTTGGGCTCAATGTCAATAACTCCAACTCCTCCTCTTTTTTGGGCTCGATATTCAGAAGGGTCAGTTCTTTTAACATAACCACCTTTTGTGAAAACCAAAACAGACTCCTTTTCTGGAATTAAATCTTCTTCACTAATAGCCTTGACTCCACCTTTGACAACCTTGGTCCTTCTTTGATCTCCATATTTTTCTTTAATTGAAGATAATTCGTCACTTATAACCTTCATCATCTTTTTTGGACTAGCAAGTAGTGATTCTAATTCTTTGATCAAGGCCTGTTTCTCAGCTAATTCTAACTCTACATTTTTTCTCTCTAATCCAGCCAATTTTTGAAGCTTCATTTCAAGAATAGCCGTTGCTTGTAAATCAGAAAACTTAAACTCTTTTATTAAGTTTGACTTAGCCACTGTGGTATCTTTAGAAGCCCGAATCAAACTAATAACCCTATCAATATGGTCAAGGGCTTTTTTCAAACCAAGTAATATATGTTCTCTGTCTTTAGTTTTTCTCAAATCAAACTCTGTTCTTCGACGGACAACTATCTCTCGATGAGAAATAAATTCGGACAATAAACTCTTAAGGGATAATGTCTTTGGTACACCGTCGACAAGAGCAACAATATTAAAATTAAAAGATTGTTCTAATTGAGTATGTTTGTATATATAATTTAAAACCTTCTCTGGAATAACTCCATTTTTGAGATCAATAGCAATTCTAATGTCTTTTGTTGATTCATCTCGTAGGCCTTTAATTTCTGTTATTTTTTTATCTTGAATCAACGAAGCTATAGATTCTATTAGAGTTGCTTTGTTTACACGATAAGGAATGGAAGTAATAATTATCTGAAAAATTCCGTTCTTCTGTTCTACTATTTCTGCTTCCCCTCTAGTTACAACCCCTCCTCTTCCTGTTGAATAGGCGTGTATTAAATCAGTTTGACCATAAACAATTCCACCCATTGGAAAATCTGGCCCTTTAATAAATTGCATTAAATCTTCGGTTGAAGCATCCCTATTGTCTATTAAATGAATAGTAGCGTCTATAACCTCACTTAAATTATGGGGTGGAATATTTGTCGCCATTCCAACAGCAATACCAAGTGTTCCATTTAAAAGTAGACTTGGAACAGCGGTTGGCAAAACTTTTGGTTCTTTTCTGGTCTGATCATAGTTGGGAGAAAAATCGACTGTTTCTTTTTCTAAATCCAAAAGTAAAAGTGAAGAAATCTTTGACATCTTAGCTTCGGTATAACGCATAGCCGCAGCTCCATCTCCATCTATAGAACCAAAGTTTCCTTGTCCGTGAACCAAAGGATATCGGTATGAAAAATCTTGAGCCATATTAACCATAGAATCATAAACGGCCACATCACCATGTGGGTGATACTTTCCGAGCACATCTCCAACAACAGCGGCACTCTTACGAAATCTTCCTTGGTGAGTTAACCCCATCTCGTTCATTGCAAATAAAATACGGCGATGAACTGGCTTTAAACCGTCTCGAACATCAGGTAGAGCCCTATCTGTAATAACTGACATAGCGTAGTCAATAAAAGACTCTTTCATTTCAGAGCTTATTTCAACTGGAATCATTTTATCTTTTTGTGTTTCTTCTTCTTTTTTTATCATAATATATTAGTCTTTTATTGGGTCTAATTCTATAATTTCTTTATCCTCTAAAGTAGCTCCATCTTTTATATTTTTAAAAGTTTTTCCTAGATTGCCCAAGCTAGCTGATAAATCTGAATAAGTTTCTTTCATACTTTGTCCAAACATTGAAAATGGTTTGATGGTTTCTTCTACTCCAACAACATTTTTCCTGTCTTCTCCTTTTCTTCCAGTAATACCAGCAACCCATATTAAACCAACCAAAGACATAGAAACAATCATTGAGATAGCTAACATCATTTTTCTTGTCTCCTCCTTCTTGGAACGAATCCTTCTTATAAAAGAAATAATTTTATCCATATTAATTTAAGTTAACTTGATAAAACAATAACCTCACCTTCACGACCTAATAAATCTTTTGCTTTTAAGGTTAATTTTTCAACCACTTTAACATTTTCTTGTCCAGCTTCTTTTAAAAATAATTTTAATGATTTTTCATCATAATCCATTGGTATAATAATTTTTGGTTCAATAGAAGTAGCTAATTTATAAGCTTCCACTGGGTCTATTAAATCCAAGCCCCCAATTGGTAAAAACAAGATATCAGGAGTATCTATCTTTTCTAAAATATCAGCCCCCAATTTTTCTCCAGATAATGTTCCTAAAAAACAAATTGAAATATTGTCTATGGTTAAATTATAAATCGTATTAACAAACTTACGACCAGAAAGAATTATCTCAGATTGAACTCCATTTACTATAATATTTTTAACTTCATAACTTCCCGCTCCATAAATTTCAAACGGGGCTGTCTCCCCATGAGAAACCATTTCAAAACCATTATAATCAGGATGATTGGTTGTAGATAAAGCAATATCTGATCCAAATTTAGATATCTTAGAAGATAATTTTGAGTCTTTGCTTATTGGATTAAAGACAACAGTTAAATCACCTTGTCCTATTTTGAAAAATTGCTTACCTAAATATGTTATTATCATTCCTTGATTATATCAGATTTTAATAAAAAGATAAAGAAAAAATAGGTTTCCTGCTCTTGATTTTCTTGCTTTTATATATTATAGTAAGACCATTATAAGCTCGGATTGGAAATTAACCCTTATTGACTTTATAAGTTAAATAAGAAATCCAAACCGCGCCGCACAAAGCGGTTTTTTTATTACATGAGTAAAATAAATCAAGAAAAAGATACAACTGAAGAAAAAATAAAAACGGAAAGTGCTGTAAATAAAAATTTAGAAAAAGTGGAAATGCCTCCTTTGGTAGATACCTTGGTAGAGGGTCCAGTTATTTCTATTCAAAAATCTTCTGTTTTTATTGACCTAGCTCCATTTGGAACTGGAATAATTTATGGGCGAGAATTTATTAACGCCAAAGAGATTATTAAAAAAATTAACATTGGAGATACTGTCAAAGCAAAGATAGTAGATACTAATAGTGAGGATGGTTATATAGAACTATCTCTAAAAGAAGCTCGCCAGGCATTAATTTGGAATGAAGCAGAAAAAGCTATTAAAGCTAAAAGTCCTTTGGAACTGACTGTTAAAGAAGCTAACAAAGGAGGATTGATACTAGAATGGCAAGGCATCGCTGGTTTTCTTCCAGCTAGTCAACTAAAGAGTGAACATTATCCTAGGGTTGAAGATTCAGATAAAGATAAAATATTAAAAGCCTTGAAACTTTTAATCGGTCAGAGGATAAATGTTATTATGATATCTGCCCTACCCAAGGAAGGTAAACTAATTTTTTCTGAAAAAGATAACAATCCTGAAGAAAGACAAGAGATTATTGGAAAATACAATGTTGATGATGAGTTAGAGTGTGAAGTTGCAGGTATTGTTGATTTTGGAATCTTTCTAAAACTAGAAGATGGATTAGAAGGGTTAGTACATATCTCAGAAATAGACTGGGGGCTAGTTGAAGATCCGAGAGCAATGTTTAATGTTGGAGATAGAGTAAAAGCTAAAATTATAGAAATTAAGGAAGGGAAAATTTCTCTATCAATCAAAGCTCTAAAAGAAAATCCATGGAGAGAGTTTGAAAGTACTCTCAAAAAAGGAGATATAGTCTCAGGTGTAGTTATTAAATTTAATAAACATGGGGCTTTGGTTTCTATTAAACAAGGAGTTGCTGGCTTAGTTCACAATTCTAGTTTTGGAACAGAAGAAAAATTAAGGAGTACACTTGAACTAGGTAAAAATTACAATTTCCAAGTCACTCTATTCGAGCCTAAAGATCAGAGAATGACATTAATATATTTAGACGGAACAAAAAAGGAAGATAAGGAATAAAAAAACGGAGACTTAACTAAGTCTCCGTTTTTTAATTAAAAACAGACATTGCTTTATCTTTCCCTTCCTTTGATATTGACTCTAGAACCAAAGCTATTTTCCCCGAGATTTTCTTTAATTCTTTTAGCTCTTCTTCTTTAAAATTACCAAGTAAAAACTTAAGAACAGCTTCTTGCCCTTTTGGCTTTTTTGTTTGTCCTTTAGTGTTCTTTCCAGAAATCCCCACCCTTATCCTCAAAAATTCTTGGGATCTAACCTTTTTTATAATAGAGTTAAGACCATTGTGTCCACCAGAACTTTTATTAAAAGAAATTTTATAAGTTCCAAAAGGTAAATCTATATCATCATAGATGACAATCAATTTGGGCAGTTTCTTTTTTTCGTTGATAAAAATAGATACAGCATCTCCAGAATTATTCATAAAAGTATTTGGAATAATAAAATCAAACTTTTCCCCACCAATTTCTCCTTTTGTTTTTTCTAATTTATATTTGGACTCATTCTTCCAGTCTAAAAAATCATATTTTCGAGCAATTTCTTGTAAAACAATCCGACCAGTATTATGACGGCTTTTTAAATATTCTTCTCCAGGATTTCCCAATCCAACAATTATCATAGATTTTATTATAGCACACAAAATTTTTACTAAAAAACAAAAAAACACGGCTTTACCTATTTTGTCAATATCAATATTGTGATAGAATATTGGTTGTATGAAAAATGAAATTGATTTAAAAAATAAAAAGAAAAAAGATGGGATTTGGGATCTTATTAAGTTTGTTATCTTGGCTATCGTTATTGTTATGCCAATTAGAATGTTCATCGCTCAACCTTTCGTAGTTAGTGGTGAATCAATGTATCCAACTTTTAAAGATAAAGAATATTTAATAATTGATGAGCTCTCTTATTTAACTGGCGAACCTAAACGAGGAGATGTCATAGTCTTTCGTTACCCAAATGACACAAAAAGATTTTTTATTAAAAGAGTTATTGGTTTACCTAATGAAACTATTATCATAGACAAAGGAGCAATAAAAATAATCAATGATCTTAACCCCGATGGTTTTTTCTTAGAGGAACCATATTTAAACGAAAAATTTGATACTACTTCAACATATCAAACTAACCAAAAAGAATTCTTTGTTTTGGGAGATAACCGAAATAAAAGTTCTGACTCTAGATATTGGGGAATTTTACCTAGAAAATTAATTGTCGGCAGAGCCTATTTAAGACTATTACCAATTAAAAATATTTCCTATTTACCAGGAAGTATAGAAAACGAAAAATAAAATGGATAAGAAAAAAACAAATAAAGGTCCTTATTTCTCTGTTAAAGGAATGAGAGACATCAAAGATGATTTATTTTATCAGTTCCAAGGTTTCTTTGAAAAAGCTCAAGAAGTTGCAATGTATTATGGTTTTAAACCGTTGGAAACTCCAATAGTTGAAGATAAAGAAGTTTTTTCTTCAATTGGAGAAGGAACAGATATAATCGACAAAGAAATGTATACCTTAAAAACAAAGGGTGGCGACCAATTAGCCCTAAGACCAGAACACACTGCTGGAACAATGAGAAGCTATATTGAACTTGGAATGCAATCACTTCCTCAACCTCAAATGTTTTATAACTTCAGCCCTATCTTTAGACACGACACACCACAAAAAGGACGCTATCGACAATTTTATCAATTTGATATGGATATACTAGGAAGTGATAAAAGCATTTTAGATGCCTTGGTTATAAAAACAGCTATGACTATTTTGACAGAAGCTGGGGCCAAAGATTTGTCTGTTGAAATTAACTCAATTGGAGATAAAGAATGCCGTGGTGCTTATATCAAAGAGCTTTCTTCTTTTTATCGTAAAAATATAAATCAATTACCTACCATAGATAGAGAAAGATTAAAAACTAACCCTCTTAGAATTCTTGATTCCAAAGAAGAGAAAACGATTGAATTAAACCAAAATGCTCCTGACACCCTTTCCCACCTTTGTCCAGCTTGTAAAAAACATTTTAAAGAAGTTTTAGAGTATTTAGAAGAATCAGGTATACCCTACAACATCAACAAATGCCTAGTGAGGGGTTTATCATATTACACACGAACAGTTTTTGAGATTGTTGAAGAAGATAAAGAGACCGGACGAAAAACCGCCATAACTGGCGGAGGAAGATATGACTATCTAGGTAAACAACTTGGTAGCAAAAAAGACATTCCAGCTGTTGGTATTTCTTTTGGTGTTGATCGAATAGTTGAGGCCCCTTGGTTTGCTAATCTGGCTCCAAGAATAATGAAAAAACCAAAAATATATTTTATCCAATTGGGCTTTGATGCTAAACTTAAATCTTTAAACATTATAGAAATATTAAGAAAAGGAAAGGTTCCAATAGCTCAATCAATTTCCAAAGATAATCTAAGTGCTCAACTTGCTACAGCTGAAAAATTAGGTATGCCTTATGCTATCATCTTTGGGCAAAAAGAGGCTTTAGAAAATTCTGTTATATTCCGAAATATGAGTAACCGATCACAGGAAATAATAAAAATTGAAAAACTTTTAGATTATATAAAGTCTCTTAAATAAATTGCTATGGATAAAATAAAGTTCGCTTTTTTTGGAACCCCTGATGTTGCAAGTCAGACCTTAGATATTCTTAGAGCAAATGGATATTTGCCTTCTTTGATTATTACCGCCCCAGATAAAAGAGCGGGAAGAGATTTAAAAATTAGTCCTTCTCCAGTTTCTATCTGGGCAAAAAAAAATAATATTCTGTGTCTTAAACCAGAAAAATTAGATGGAGATTTTCTAGAGAAACTTTTTTCTTTAACAGTCGAAAAAGGAATTAATATATATATAGTTGTAGCTTATGGGAAAATTCTTCCAGAAAATTTAATAAAATACCCCAAATTAAAATCAATTAATATCCATTATTCTATTTTACCTAAGTATCGAGGTGCTTCTCCTCTCGAATCTGCTATTTTATCCGGCGAAACAGAGACGGGAGTAACAATTCAAGAAATAGAATATAAACTCGACAGTGGTCCAATTTTAGACTCAAAAAAAATAAAATTGGACATAAATACAACTAAAGCAGAATTGAAAAATGAATTAATTAAAGAAGGAGCTAATCTATTAATTGAAGTTCTACCGAAGATAGAAAATGGTCAAATTAAAAAAATTAATCAGAAAGAAAGTGAAGCTACTTTTTGTAGAAAAATCAAAAAAGAAGATGGCCTAATAAGTCCAAATGAAAACGATTTAGAAAACTGGAATAAATATCGAGCTTTCTTTGGTTGGCCAGGAGTTTATTTCTTCACCACTAAAAGAGATAAAGAAATTAGGCTTAAAATAACTAAAGCTTCATTTAAAGACAATAAATTTATTATTGAAAGAGTTATTCCAGAAAACAAGAAAGAAATAAGTTATTCTGACTTTTTGAAACAAAATTAAACTATCTAGAAGTCTCAGGGTCTCGATGGGATAAACCTCTAATCATTTTTTTAATTGATTTAGCTCCCCTTCGCAATAAAGTTCTTTCTTTGTTTCTTCTATAATCTATCTTTCGGAAAAGAGACTCTTTAGCATCATCAATAGCTCCATATAAATTATCTTTTTCAGAAGAGACATAAAATTTTTTTCCAGATATTTCTGCATTAAACTCAGCTTTAAAATAATCCCCGCTTTTGTGGTGTTTTGTTGTCTTTCCCACCTCCACATAAACAGATGAGTTTTCTTCCTCACTTAAAAGAGATTTTTCTATCCCCCCTAATCGACTATTTATGTAGTCTTTTATGGCATCTGTTAATTCAATATTAGTTGCTTTAATGTTTATGTTCATATTATTTAAAAGGATTAATTATTAATACCTTTATTATAGCAAAGTTTTTCCTAAATCAACCCTTAATAACTTACTAGGACTTTGATGTCCTTTAATTATTTGAATTTTTTTGGTTGAAACCCCATATAAACAAGATATAATCTGCCGAACACGCAAATTAGCCTCATTCCTCTTCGCTTTTTCTTTAACTGAAATTAAAAAAGTTTCCTCATCTTTTTTTATGATTTCTTCTTTCTTTGAACCTACTTTTACTCTGACTTTTAAAAACATATTTTAAATTATTTGAAAGATTTTTAGACTGATTAAGATTAAGATGAAAAGACAAAGTAAACATGGCAAGATAGCGGTCTTAACAACATAAATTTCTTTATTTTTTAAACCTATAACCGCTTCTGCAGTCAGAATATCAGCAAGACCCATAATTCCCCCCAACCCAGCTCCGACTATAAGAAGAGATAGGATGGCTTCTCCGTTTAATCCAGAAGCCAAAGAGGCAGAGTTAAATAAAGCACCAAACATAACATTTGAAGTAGTAACACTACCCGTCAGAAAAGATCCAAAAGCTCCAGCCAGTGGAGCAACTACGGGAAGGATATTCCCCTCAAAAAATTTTGAAATTAATGAAATAACTGATGGCAATTGCGAAGAATTATAACCAGTATTTATCATAATCTGGACAACGGCCAAAATAGTAGCTATTCCAAAAAACGGAACAATAGATCCCCGAAAAGCAACTTTAGAAAAATTAAATAATTTTTTCTTTTGACTTCGCCAAAAGAAAGAAACTAAAATAGTAACTATAATAAAAACAAAACCTGGATTAAATAAATTAAAGCTAGTTTCAAAACCTAGATTAAGAGGGATAGATACACTACCTATTAAAATCTTTGCTATAACTAAAAAAATAACTAAAATTAAATATGGCAAGAAAGATTTCAAAGCTGACATTTTTTCTTTTGTCTCTTCTTGAATATTATCTTCTTTAATAAGAGATAAATTGTTTCTAGGTGTTAATATTTTTAATTTAATAAAGACAGTTGACAAAATAAGACCAACCATAGAACCTAAAATTGTTGGAAATTCTTGGCCCAAAAATTTAGCTCCTAGATAAGAAGGAATTAAAAACAAAAAGCCAAACAATAAAGCACACGGCATTGCTTCTAAAAATTCCCTTTTCCTGTTTACCCTATCTTTTGTTATAAACCAAAGCATAAAAATAGGAATCAATATCCCAACAAAATTAAAAATTGAAGCGATAATCGGAACATTAGCAACCGAAAGACCAGCAAAACCAACCTTGATCGGAGTTCCCGTAGCTCCAAAAATACCAGCCACACTATTACCCAACAATCCAACAATTAAAGCTCTCATTGGTGTAAGTCCTATACCTATAAGTAGTGGAATAGCTATTGCCGCTGGAGTTCCAAAACCAGCCGTTCCTTCTAAAAAGGCTTCAAAAAACCAAGCAATAATTATTACTTGAACTCGATAGTCAGATGAAAGACCAGATAAATAGTAAGAAATATTTTTTATTATTTTTAAATCTTTGAGCAACTCTAAAAAGAAAATGGCTCCAAAAATTATTATAAAAATATCAAGAGCTAATAGTATTCCTTTAGAATAAGAAATATATAAAGCCAACGGCTGTATTTGCCAATAAAAAATGGCTAAAATCGTGTAAAGGCCTAAAGTAATACTAGAAGCCAATAAAAGAGTTGTCTTTTTTCTAAAAAGTAAAAAAATAAAAACCAAAAAGGGTAAAATAGATAAAACTAAAGGCAAATAATCCATAAAATTATAATACCATATTGGTTTTAGATTAAACAGTGTTTCTCCGTCTTTTTTATGATATGATTTGATTGGTATGAGAATAGAAGAAGAAATAAAATTAGATTATAGAGATGTCTTACTTCGCCCCAAAAGAAGCACCCTGACATCAAGAAAAGATGTTGATTTAACTCGTCAGTTTAATTTCTATCACTCTAATAAAACTTGGCAAGGTATACCGATTATTGCTTCCAATATGGCAACATGTGGAACTTTTAAGATGGCCAAGACATTATCCAAATTTAAAATGGTTACTGCCTTTCATAAATATTATACAGTCAAAGATTATCAGAAATTTTTTGAGGATTTTAATGATCCTGACTATATAATTTATACTCTTGGAATTAGACAAGAAGATATTGATAAGCTAAAAGAAATGATTGACCTTAAATTAATTGATAAATTTTCTTTTGTTTGTGTTGATGTACCCAATGGTTATTTAGAAAGATTTTCTGAAACGATTAAACTAGTTAGGGAGCTTTGTCCAAACCATATTATTATTGCTGGAAATGTAGTTACAAATGAAATGACTGAGCAAATAATTCTTTCGGGTGCTGATATTGTTAAAATTGGTATTGGCCCAGGTTCTGTCTGTACAACAAGAAGAATGGCTGGCGTTGGTTATCCTCAATTATCAGCCGTTATTGAATGTGCTGATGCTGCCCACGGTTTGACAAACGGTAAGGGTGGATATGGACTCGTTATTGCTGATGGTGGACAACAATATCCTTCTTGTTTTGCTAAGGCTTTTTGTGCTGGAGCTGATTTTAATATGTCCGGTTCTCTTTTCTCTGGTTTTGATGAAAGCGATGGAGAATTAATTGAAAAAGATGGCAAAAAATATAAAGAATATTTTGGTTCTTCTTCAAACAAAGCCTTGCTCGAATTTTACGGACAAAAATCGGACTATCGTGCCAAAGAAGGTCGTTATGTTTTAATGCCTTATAAAGGTGGAATAGAAAACTTTATCCAAGACCTATTTGGATCTTTACGAAGCACTGGAACTTATATTGGAGCCAGAAAATTAAAGGAGTTTTCTAAAAAAGCTACTTTTATAAAGGTTAACCACCAAATAACAGATTATTTAGAAAAATACGATCAAGAAATACAATAGAAAAAACTCTCCTTCCGGAGAGTTTTTTCTATTTCTTCTTTAACCAATCTATCATTTTTCTCATCGTCCCTGGCCCCACAACTCCATCATCCTTTAAACCCAAATCTTTTTGAATTTTTTTGATAGCCATAAAAGTACTTGATCCAAAATCATTATCTACCCTATTATTAGTCCCATTATATACATTTACAAACTTTTGGATTGTTCCAACAGCTACCCCTTGTGACCCATTTTTTAATGTCATATTGGCATTAACTAATTTTTGTATTTCATCTATTAAAGTTTGATATTTGTATGTCGGAGTTGGAGTTTTAACAGGAGCTTCTTCTTTTTCTGGAACTTCTGGTTCTTCTTTGTTATTAGCCACTTCTAATTCTAAGGTGTTTTTTTCTTCTTCCAACAAAGAGAGTTCTTTTTTGAGTTCAGTATTTTCTTTCTTTAATTCTTCATTCTCTTTTACCATCTGTTCTTGTTTTTCTTTATTAACATGGTAACTACCTGATTCAATAGTTGAAAAAGCCCAGTATCCAGCAAAACCCAAGGCTCCCAAAACTATTATTGAAAAGAGTACAAACTTAAAATTCTCCATAAATAATTTATTTAATTAAAAATCTTAGAGTAGAAACAACTCTAACTTTTTTATATTCTGGTGATCCAGGATCTTTCTGAGTAATACTAAAGACTCCTTGATTTCCACGAGATATCTTTGAAACAACAGAGCTGGTTTCAGTAGCTATTTGATCAGCTGTTTTCTTGGCATTGTCTATAGATTCTGTCAACATCTCAGGTTTAATACTATTTATATCTAAAAACTCAAATTCTATGTAATTGCTTCCCATTGTAATCCCTTTCTTGATTAAAGTTAATGTATCTTGAGAAGCAGTTCTAACTAAATCAACCTTATTAGAATAAACAGACAAGTCTATGTGTGAATTATACAAGAAACGAGCTTCTTTATAAGTATCTTGATATATATTTATTGGAGCTACATTAATTTCAGATTCTTCAAAACCTTTTTCAGTCAAGAAGCCTTTAATTGTCTTAATGTTTTTTTCTATTTGAGAATACAAATCATCGACACTGTTAGAATTAACAGAAAAACCAATAGTCCAAATAGCAACATCGGCTTTAACAATTCTTTCTGCTGACCCTTTAACTTCTACATAAGAACCCTGTCGAGAAAAATTATCGGCAGCAAAAAAGAAAGCAACTGAAAATAATACAACCCCAATAGCAATAATAATAAAACTCACATTTTTAAATTTAGATGTTTTTTCCATATAGTGAAATTGTAGCACAAATAGATTATAAAAGAAAAGCCCCTAAGTTGAGGCTTTACTTTTACTTCTTTTTTCTGCTGTTCAACATCTCCCTTTTTGTTGCTAATCTTTTAGCTGTTTTGGGAGAGTGTTTAGATTTAACATGTGGATGTAATGATGTTGCTCTTTTAGCCATAACAATTATTCTGCTTTCTAGTCTAAACTAGAAAAATTAATTAATAAAACTATTCTAGTATAATCTTTTAAACAAAAATAAGCTACTACTTATTAAAAAGATTTATATATAAAAACAAAAAACCACCCGAGGGCGGATTTTTGCCAGCTGTTACCATCTTGCGATAATAACTACTGTCCAATCATTATAACAATAAAAGGAAAAGAAGCAAACCAAATCTGTGGATAACTCAAACTCCCCTTTTAGCCTTACTTTATGATATTATTCAACCCATATATGGATTTATTATTACTTTCGCTGAAAGGCTTGCTAATTGGATTAATTATTGCTTTTCCTTGTGGACCAGTAGGATTAATCTATATCAAAAGAGCCACAACCGATGGATTTCTAGCAGGTTTTGTCTCTGGGCTTGGCTTAGCTTTCGCTCACCTTTTTTATGCCGTAGCTTTAGTCTTTGGTTATCTTGAAATATTAACAATTTTCAATAATAATAAAAAAATTCTAATAATCGCAAGTTCAATTTTTTTAATTACCATAGGTTACATTATCTTTCGAACCAAACAGAAAAAATTCTTCCGTCCCGAAATAAACAATTCCAAGACCCTTGTAGGTTTTTTCTTGTCAGCTTTTATAATAACCTTGGCCAACCCCATAATTATTGTCCAATTCACATTTTTCTTTTCCTTATTTAAAGTTTTTTCTCTTTCAAACTTAAAGAGCTATATCTTTTTAATAAATGGAATAGTTATTGGTTCTCTCTCATGGCCAATCTTAACTTCTTTAATTCTACCAAAAATCGGACGCAAACTTCCATCTTCAAAATTAAACAACTTTCAAAAGATTGTTGGACTTCTAATTATATTTAGTGGTTGTGCTTTTGCCTTAAGGGCTCTAATTTAATCATCTAGCCGAACATTAACCACTCTGGTTTGAAAACAAGCAAAATCCCAATCGCAATCATTAAAATACCACCAATCAAACTAGAATATCTAGCATATTTATTTGTTATACCTGTCATCTTTAGAGTAAACATTGCAACAAAAAAGACAACAAGATCATCTATCATAAAGAAAAAGATATATAACAAAATATACAAATAATAACCAAATTTAGATAAATTATTCATAGCTAATACCTGGGTAAAAACAGCGGGTAACCCAGCAGAACAAATTAGTTCAACTAAATTAACAGCGAAAGCTAAAATAATTATTCCAGCTAAAGCTAACCATAAATTATTTTGCTTTGCTATCTTTTTTAATTTATCAAAAATCTTTTGTTTACTTTTTCCCTCTGTCACTTCACATGTTCCAGCCTTATTTTTGAAAAACTTTTTAAGACTGTATCCTCCTCCAAACAAAGCAAGCCCTGCTATCAATAATCTAACCCAAATAATAATTCCAAGGAATAATATCAAATTCAACCAAGCCGCCATAAAGATAAAGTAAACAGAAGCTGAAGCTACAATAAAAGCAGTTCCTAGCGTCCACATCCTTTTCTTATCTTTCATCCCCAAGAGAAGGCTTATTAAAAATATGAGTACCCACATTGCGCAAGGATTAAAGCCATCTAAAACCCCCATCAAAACTGCTAGAATTGGTAATGACAACTTATGAATATCTGTTTCTCCCAAAAAAGGCAATTTAATTATCTTCTGTTCTTTGTCTTCAAGATTAACCTCTATTCCATTTTTATTTTCTTTATTTTCATCTTCTAAAGAGGCCCCCTCCGTCTTGTTGTCTATCTTTCCTCTTGTCCCTAAGATGCGTCCAGTCTCATTTAAATAATTTTGTTCCAAACATTCATTTATTCTTTTTTCTATTTGG
>Ga0172381_10004284_pt1 | contig 14802 bp, 2 predicted proteins | sample Leawel6488metaG_FD_119754 | JGI IMG/M metagenome (GOLD analysis project Ga0172381, IMG submission 119754) | Leachate microbial communities from a municipal landfill in Southern Ontario, Canada - Leachate well 64-88 metaG | ecosystem: Engineered > Solid waste > Landfill > Unclassified | place...
AAAACGAAGGAGATTTTCAAAACAGTTGACAATGGAACTACTTGGGTAAAAATAACAGACGCTCCAACCGAATTTGGGGAAATAGGGAATTTTACGGCTGCGTTCGAAATGCTATTAGGTTCATGCGAGAAAGGATTGGCTAAATTCTCGGATGGTAAATGGGAAATAGTTTTATCGAAAAAGGTTAGAAGTTTTTCATGGTCGTATTTATTCGATAGACTTTTTATAGGGTCTGATAATTATGTCTATGAAATGACAGATGCAAACATCAATAAAATTGTTTCATTTAGCGGAGGGCCTGTTCCTGGAGTAAGTATAGAAAATTCCAAAAAGCATTTTGGATATTCTTATAACAACTTGTCAAATAAGATTGTGTTTAGAGAGCAGATTCCAGCATCGTCTCAGGTCGGAACGGCGTTGGCTTATGATATTTGGAAGGCAACAGACGGAAGTTGGGATCCAGATAAAGACTACGAAATCTTCATTGGAGACGAAATCGCCATAAGTACAAAGACTGGGATAGACAGAAGGGCGGAATTAGGTCTTGAGTTTACAGTAGACCCGTCAAATGGATCATTGAGCTTTTTAGTTTCTACGACTTTATCGGCTACTATTTTTGCTGGTCAAGCCAAACTGTCTATAAAAGACCCAAGTGGATTTAAAGTCGGAGGAACCATAGCCTTAATTAAATATCCTCCAAAAGTCACTGCGGAAGATATGTCAGATTTGACAGATGCAGAAAGAGTAAAGCTCGAACGAGAAGTTGCTGCGGGCATTAGAGTTGAAAAGAGGACAATAACTTCAATAGCAAATACAACTCTTTTTGTTGACAAACAGTTCCATGATAAATGGGATCTCCCAGCAAAAGTTCGATTACTTTCGGTTATAAATGGGGATGTCGATATTTATGCTTCTATTTACCAAACTTATTTTGAAGATATAGGAAAAGCTTCTCATGAAGATGTCGAAGATTCCTTGTCTATTGAATCTGCTGGAGCTCCATATCATTTGTCAAGCGTTCATCTTTCAAATCTTTCAGAGCTTACTTTAGCTATGAAATATGCGCTTCCTGAAGTTGATTCTGAATATAAAAACTGGGAAGCGTATACAATGCGTTATTCTAGAGATTCCGGAGATGCGGATTTTATAGAAGGAGCATTTAATGTACAAGAAAGTAATTTAAGCTCTGGGGTTTCAATAGAGACTCCGTTAAATCCTACAAAATCAAAATCAATCAATGTAATTGCTTCAGGGGATAAAACTTATTCCGATTTGATTTTTGTCGGATCTGATGCTGGTCTTTTTGCAGCTAAAAAGGAACCAGATATACCCCCGAATTGGTTTGCCGTATATACATGTCCAGCAGGGACTATCTATGATATTAATTTCCCAGGCAATGACAATATCCTTGTTGCTGGAGAGAATGGACTGTACATAACAAAAGGCGGAACTCTAAACCAATGGAACGCAATAACGAAATCTGGTACAAAAATCCCTTCGTATTTTACAAGAAATAGATGGATTAACTTTGGAACCGCAGGAGGGTCTTGGTGGAATAGTTGGGACGAAAATGGGAACCTTATAGATTCAGACATTACAAATACAATTGTCGTTGGAGGCCAGGATTTTGTTATGATTTCTTCTAACGGAGGGAAATCCTGGACAGTTGGATTGACTCCTATGGATTTATCAAATCGCTCATATCTCGCATCTGACTTTCTGCCTCTCCGTTCTGGGCAAGCAATCCTAGTTGCGAATTCAGTTGTTGGAAGTTCGGGAGACATAGAATCTCGTTTGCTGATTACATCTGGATTTGGAGGGTCTTGGAACGGCCTTTGCAGTTTCTATTCAAAAAATGGCAAAGTCGTTTCTGTTAATAATAGCCTTGGAGGAAATACTGAGTTAAATGTAATTTGGAATGACGACTATGAAGTACAGGCAAATTCTATGATTGGGAATTATGCCATATTTAGCGGGGAAAAGTACAAAATCATTAGAAACAGGAACGAAACTCTTGTTCTTTTCGGACTTGTTCCAGCTTCAAATATAAAACCTGAAGACAATTTCACAGTCGAAGCTCCGCCCATAAATGGGATCGCTGAAGATTCGAGCAGTACCATATATGTTTCTTCAGGAGGAAGACTCCTAACTGATGTAGGGACAAGAAAGCCAATAAATAAGAAACTAGGAACAATTTTGGAAATTAACAAATCAGCAACTGTTGATGGAATAGATGCCTCTGGAGTTATTGATTCAATCAAAGTACTGCCGAGTTTTATGGGGGAAGAAAAGAAATCTTCGTTAGTTTGCACTCTTGATAGGCAAGCCATTGTAAACGACTTCGTTAATAAAGAAATTGCGATAACAGGATATCTCGCTCCATCAGTATCGTTTATTAGTCCATACGCTGAAGAGGTAGTAAAATCATCAACGCTAATTGTAAGTCTTTCAGTTCAATCATTTGATTTAGGGACCTCTGGAAAAGTAAGTATAAAACTAGACTCAAGAGAGGCTATAATTACAAGTTCAAGTCTATATGTTTTTGAAGGAGTTTCAATAGGATCTCATACTATTACGGCTCAACTATTAGATTCTGATGAGAAGTCTCTGACAAATGATGAGTCCTCAGCAGCTATCTCTTTCTCAACGGAATTTTCGGTAAATACCCCTTCGGTATCGATTGTCTCTCCAGTAGAGGGGGAGGCTTTGACAAGCGGAACTTTCAAGGCAGTCTTTAAGGTTACTAATTTCACTACTGGGGTTGAAGGCTATCTTACCTATTCATTGGATGACACCGGAGATGTTCCTATAACCCCGTTTGGGTCCGGAGTTGTAGAAATGACGATTCAAGGGGCTTCTGATGGCCTACATAACCTAAAAGCGAAGCTCATCAATAACTTCTCAGAATCTGTTGGAGAGACGGCTCTGACTTCATTTTCTATTGTAAGCGGAGGGCTGCCATCTATCTTTATAACATCTCCGATTGATTCGATGACTTTAACTCTTCCTAGTGTTCCGATTACTTATAATGTCTCAAATATATTAATTCCTGGGGAAGCTTCTGTGCGATTTACTCTAGATTCTTCTCAAGAGTTTATTACAACAAATGCTTCTACTTTCACTTTGACGAACATTTCAAATGGCGACCATACGTTAAAAGCGGAGCTTTTGGATTCAAATTTAAAACCATTTTCTAATGCTTCTGCGACAGCAAGCATCTCGTTTAAGGTTGATCAGTCTCTTTCTCAACAACCGACTGTGACTATTACATATCCATTCGATGGCATTTCGATTCTTAAATCCGACTATATTGATTTGATATATATCATTGAGAATTTTGAAATGCCAGTTGACGGCGGAGTAATTCTAAAAATCAATGATGGGGCTGAAGTCTTTTTGACAACATTAGAGTCCTACAAAATACCCGGGAATGTTGGTAGCTATGTTGTTACGGCAACTTTAGCTTCGTCTCCTACAGTGAAGTTATCCAACGAACTTGCGTCTATGTCTGTTTCGTTTGAAGTCGTCAATGAGATATCTACTACTACAAGAAGCATCGCTCCAAATACCACTGTAAAGAGTTTGCCGCCTCCCAATATTAGCTCTAAACAATTGCCAGGTGTTGATGTACCGAAATCCGTTACCATGTTAGCCAGAGAGGATTCGACAGCCCTTAGTGACAGACGGTGGAAGATAATTGCAAATTCTTCTTCTGCATTAACTGGGTCTACCACAATAACTGTAAACGGGATTGTTCCTTTGGATATGGTTAATCAGTCTTTTAGAATTTTAGGGGACAGTTCTGTAATTTATCTTGTATTTGACCAACCTGTTTCAGTTGGAGAATTTAATGAAGGTTTATTATATGTAGACGAAAAAGAACCCAACGCTTTTAAGAGTTATTCTATAGTCAGACAATTGTCAGATAGAGTGGAAATAAAAGAGAATATAGACCCCTCCGAAACTGGAACGCCAATAGATGTCGAAGTAGGTCAAAAAATAAGACTCTTGCCGAAAACTGGAGAAAGTACAGTTTGGATGAACTTCTCAAGAGAATGGGGAGAAGATGAACTTTCTGGTTCAATAATAAGAGTTGGAGGCTCTCAAGCCGGGCAAGAAGTTCAAGTATCTCAAGAAACAGATGTAACAGATAGTGTTCAGGACTCATTCGCTATTAATGACAATGACGAAAACAGTATTACTCTTTATAAGACAAACCCTTACTCTTTAAGAACTGGAGATATAATCAGTCTGCAGAATACTGTGATGCTCCCGCTTATGTCTTTCCAAGGAAAAGTAGCTTCTAAGAATCTAGACCATTACCACGAATCGGAATTAATCGGAGAATTCCTTCACGGAAATATCTCATCTATATCTTTATTTGGAGCCTCTTTTGTAGATGTCGTAACTAATTCAGAGTCCTTAAATCATCAATTGCTAATTGATAATCCAACTCTACTGGCTGGTAAAAAGATTCTTTTTTGCGATTCTTCAGACCCTAGAAGGTCATATAGGAAGGAAATTGTTTCAATTATAAATGACACCATAAGAGTAAAAAGAGGGAGTATAAATGATTGGGCGGTAAATAGTTCCTCTATAGGTATTGCAGATGGATGGAGATGGAATATTGACGCCAGGAGATATGGGAAAACAAAGGGCATATATTATGACGATTTTGTTGTTTTTCAAGCAAGGCTTTCTGAAGATGCAGCCATTGGCCAAAGCTATGTAAAAATAAATGATATTTCAGGAGTTGTAATGGGCGACTCAGTTGAGATATGGAACTCCCTGTCAAATGTTCAGGCTTTTGAAGTTTTGAATGTTACATCTCCTGATTTAGTTGAATTAGACTCCCAGCTATTGAAAACCTACAAAATTTCCGAAGGATCCCATCTAAGGGTTCGTAGGTCTTCTGTTTCAGAAGATATTTCAGCTTCGTCATCTACATCTTCAGGTACTGGCGAACACTCTCATTTTATAAAAGACGGAGAGGTTTATGAGGCAAGTATTGAGGAATATACTCTAAATGGCTATCCCTATTCCCATTCTCATGAATTAGACGGATTTATACAGGATGTCAAAGCCCTATCATTTGAATATGATTCTGGAAGAATTATAGCCGTAGGAAACAATAGCAAGATATACACATCTAACGATAATGGACAAAGTTGGAAAGTTATGTTGGATGCAGAGACTCTTTTAGGCGACTGGGCTGGGAGTTTTGTATCAATTAACAAGTCGTATGAAGGAGACCTCTTGATAGGAACAAATGACGGAAGATTTATAGGACAAGGAGTTCCTGAGCAATCAACATTAATTACATATCCAGGAAACGATGATTTAATGCCGACAAGCTCAAGTTTAAGTTCGTATTCAAGTAGTAGCTCTACATCAAGCGAATCTAGTATGAGCACAAATTTAAGCCAAAGCACTTCAAGTACATCATCAATCATTTATGTATAATAGAATAATAAGCAGTTAGAAAATAGGACAAATTTTGGACTTTATATATAGAACAATATCGGGAGGGATAGAAATAACAGGATATACAGGCACTGGTAGTGCCGTTGGTATCCCGTATTATATTTCAGGAAGGCCTGTAGTCTCTATTTACGATGGTTCTTTTTCAAATAATTCCAAGATAACAAGCGTCTCTATTCCTAATAGCGTAATTTCCATTGGTAAATACGCTTTCTCTTCTTGTACTGAATTATCCAGCGTATCATTTGGAACTAGCGTGGAATCAATTGGAGGACATGCGTTTGAAAACTGTAAGTTAGAAACCGTAACATTACCAGACAGTTTAGTTGAGCTCGGAGATGTAGCGTTTGGTAATTGTGGGAGTCTAACAGATGTCCATATTGGAAATGGCATCTCGACAGGTCTCGGAGAAGCTGTTTTTTATCTCTGTAAGAAATTAAGCAATGTTACATTGCCAGATTCCATAACGACAATCCCAAAACATATGTTCTATAGCTGTCACAGTCTCCCGACTGTACCTGTAGGAATCTATGTAACAGAAATAGGCGAGTCATCGTTTCGCTATTGCAATTCTCTTACTAATGTAGTTGTCCCAGATACCGTTACTGAACTAGGAAGCTATGCATTCGCTAATTGCCAAAATTTGACTGGGATAACTTTTGGAGCCGGCCTTACGGAACTTCCAAGTAATGTTTGTGCTACCTGTCTTAATCTTGTTAATGTTACGATACCAAATACAATTACCGATATTGGGCAAAGTGCTTTCGGCTGGTGTAATAGTTTAAAATATCTTTCAATTCCAGATAGCGTTGTAACAACCTCTACTTCCCTTTGTAGGGACTGCCCAAGTCTAGAAGAGGTCGTACTTGGCGAAGGGATGACCATAATTAAGTCTTTTGCATTTTATAAATGTACCTCCATTTCAAAAATAACAGTAGGGTCTAATGTTTCGTCTATAGATGGCTCATCTTTTTATAAATGTAATAACTTAACAGAGTTGGTATTTAAAGGAGATGTTCCAGAGACATTAAGGGACGATATTTTTGATGATGTTCCTGGACCAGTGTATCGCTATGACTCTGGATCTGGTTGGGGGGAAACTTGGAATGGACTTCAGGTCATTTGCCTTGATTGCCAATATTCCTCTAGCTCTTCTAGTATTTCGTCTATGGGCTCTTCTAGAGGATCCAGTTTCTCATCCTCTAGTTCTTCGGGAGGGTCTAGCAATTCTTTTGACCATTCAACAACTTCAGAAAGCAGCGAAATTGACGCAGCAACCCTTCCGTTTTCTATAAGAGGAATATCTTGGAAATCAAGCGGTAAAATAAACGGACATCTGACAGCCGTTTCATATCCATTGTCTTATCAGAATAGGGTTTCTCAAACTTTGAGGGTTCTTTTTGACCGTTATGAAATCGAACGAATTGCAATTTATACTGGCGAACGGCGAGGTTCTGATTCGTCGTATTCGGTATGGCTTGATATTTACGAGACGGATTCAGACGGAAAACCATTAACTTTTTTGAAATCAGCTTCAAAGCCAGCTTCTGACTTTCAGGCTGAAGGATGGTACTTTTTTGATATCGCTTTGCCAGAAAGGGACGCTCCTGAAGAGAATATGATAAGCGTTGTGTTCCGCCAAGATGGAGGAGATGACCTAAATTGCGTTCCATGGTATTATAGCGAGAATAGTTCTGCAGGAATAGACAATCAGAATGTTTGTTATATATCTTCGGACGAGACTATATGGGAGGAAGTACCTGGCATTTCAATGTCTATGAAATTGATAAATAGTATTGATATGTTTTCGGAAGCGTATAAAGACACTCCAGCCCATGTAATAAATACCTCTCCTGGAGACCCTGCGACATTGACTCTTGATGGCCAAAATTATCTATCTTCTGGAATCGTTGGAAGTCATAATGTAAAAATAGTCTCAAGCGACTCTGACGACACTTCTGGTACTTCTGGATCTGATGATAATGAAGACTCGCTAAATAGACCGTATATAGATATTAATCATCCAAAATTCATTACATCCTTGGTCGTTGACGGAAGCGGTTCTATGGGGTGGAGTGACAGGAGATTCGGGAGAATTGACATCGCAAAATCAATATCTGACCTTTTACTAGATGAGTATCCTGGCGAATCCCTTATTGATATAGTGAGAATCGGGGCAACTCAAATTGACGAATTAAATTACGAATCTTCAAAAACATATAGCACAATAAAAATAGACCTTAACAATCCAGAAGATACCGTTCTTAACGCAGACGGAACAGAACCTTCCCTATCAGACGGGATAGTAGCTTATGGATTGGATGACCTTGAGACAGGAAATACATATATTGTTGCAAAAATTTTTACAGAAGATGTTGAACTTGAAGATGGAGAGGGAATTACCGACACTACGCTTCAAGTTAAAATGCCTCTGAATTTTATAAGTTTTGGAGATTCAACCGAAGATGCCAATTTTCAAATCCTTCCAGCAGGGCCTGGTTCTGAATCTGGAAGTGGAGATGACGCAGTCTCTTCAGAATTACATGGTAATGTAAATCAAATCAGAAGAAATATTCAGATAAAAAGACACCTTTCAATAGCTTACTTGACGGCTGATGCTGAAGCCGGAGACTTTAGTGTAGAAGTAGATAACTCAAGTGAATTTAAAGAGCTTCAAGAAATATCAATATGCGATGCGAACGGGACGGACCCTTCAAAAACAATAGCTTCGATAGACGGAACTACGATATCGGTCTCGGAAGAACTACTTCTCGATTTTGAAAAAAAGGCCTCAACGCTCGGAGGTATTGTTCAAGAATCAATTGTTGGAAAGACGATTGACCTATCCTCATCAACCACATTAGAACTCCTAATAAAAGACGCTAATGTAACTAGACCTATTAATTTCTATCTAGAAACGGCTAAAGGTGGAAGACTTATCTGGCAAATATTGCCATTTACAGAATGGGAACCATTGCTTCTTTATTACTCTGATAAAGGAGGTGCGATAAAAATAAGCGGATTTGATTCCGAAAATATTCCATTGCCAGACGGTACAGAAGTTCAAATTTATGTAGACGCGCCGAATAATGAATTCACTGTAATTGATGAAGGACCGTTTACAATCCAACTTTCTAACCCTCCTCTTGCGGAAGGGGCCGAAGATATCGTTCTTGAAGATATTTCAAAAGTAAAAGCAGGAGACTCAATAACCCTTTTAGGTCCAGATACGGTTCTTGATAGAATTCCTGGATTTATTATAGACTCTGTAGATGCCGATTTGAGTTCTATAACTATTTTTCCCCCATATGAGTCAAGCGCTTTCGAAGTTTCTGCAATTGAGGTTTTACTACCTCCTGAAGATAAAGATGAGGCTTTGAAAGTTTTCTTGCCTATTTCCGCCGTTGATTTAACACCTTCAAATGTAGGTAGGGAAGCAGACCCTGGGGTTCTGGAATTTTACGACAAACCGCCGACATCATCTTTAAATACTGACAAGAACTTTTATAATCAAAATTCTGATTTTGAAATAAAACTACCTATGGATCTTCCTGTAATGTGGGACAGCTTGAAACAGGCTGCCGTGGTTTCTTTAAGAATACTTCCAGTAACGGAAGACTTTGTAGACACAGAAGCAGAGAAGGCCGACAAGGTTGTAGCTGCAACTCAACAAAGATTGTCTGATGAAGAAAAGGCATTAATCAGCGCGCTTGAAGATGATTATCGTATCGAAACAGAAACCTTGGAGAATGAAACAATAGCCGACGAATATGAAGACTCCTCATTCTCGGTTACAGACCAGACATTTCCAGAGGATGCAGACTATTCAATAGAAAGCCCCGTTTTACTCTTTTCAGGTAGTGCCGAAAGCTTCATGCAAACATTTACATCCGAAATGGAAGTTCAAAGAGAAGACCAAATAGGGAGACATTCAGAATCTTATAGCAAATATGGAGGGGATGAAAACTGGGAAGATTCAGGACTCCTAGCAAAAAAATACTCTCTCTATCCATACATCTTAATAAAAGACGACTCTGGAGCCGCCGTAGTCATAAAGGAAATGGAATCATTTGATATCTATTTTGCATCTCCGTATCAAATATGGTCAAACATTGGGCCTTCAGACAAACGAGTAAATTATCCTTGTATTTTTAAAACAGTAGACGCAATTCCTGGAGAGCCAGGAACAACAGAAGGTTTTATTGAAATTCCAGGATGCTATGCGGCTTCCGAAGAAGAAGTATACATAGACTATATAGTGACGAACAAGGGAAGCCTTTTGAAAGATGGCGAATTATTGGTCAAAATTTTTGATGCGTATCGAAATCAAGAAGAAATTATCAAACCAGAATCTGTCACTCCTGATTTCAGCGGAGAACTTTGTGTAACTGACGAAAACGGACCGAGCTTTGACTTGAATGAACAAAGGGCTCCTTTTTATAGTCGTAGAGAAGCTGGTATTCCTGGCAGTTTTCTTGACAGGATGGTTCAACAAGAAGCTACATATCTCGATGGATACACTGGAACCATTACAGTTCCTATTGTAAATGGTCGCGGGAGAGTTACAATCAAGGCTCCTGCAAGCGTGGTTGCAAAGCTTATTTTTGTTGCAGAGTTTGTTTTCCCAGAAGATTCAACGCAATCTGTCTTGAAACAAGACCCATTTTGGTTTATTAATCCATTAGAAATTAAGTATATAGGGTCGACAACTTTCCTATCGGGAGATGACCAACCACTATATGAAATTGGAGCGGCAGCTACATATAAAGGAATTCCAATTCCAGATAATGTCCCTGTAGAATTTGAATCAAGTCCGCATGATATGTATAGGGCTGGACAAGGGAGCGTCATTTCGAAAGATGACCCGGCGGCGACGGGGCTTAATAACTTTATGGATGCGGTTGGAGGCATTAGTGAAATTTCTGGAGCTGGAGCAGGAACAATTGAACAATTAGAAAGCCTTTATGCGAGTTACGGACGTTGGCCTGCTACTCCTCTTGAACCTTCCGTTTCAAAGATAATTGATGGTGTCGCGAGAGGAGTTTATCTAGGGACTCACGGAGAGGTCACTAATCATTATGATACTGAAACTTTTGAACAAGAAGGGGATACAGAAGTTCTATCTATCAGCGCTTCATATAACGGGTTCTCTGTTACAAAGGAACAAACAATAGAGTGGATGGGTATCGATGAAACATCCGATTTTAAATTTAGAATCAAACTGTTTACAGGAAATGGAGATGAAATAAGCGGCCTTTTTACTGAAGTTTATGCAGATGGGTGGGACTCAGTATATGTTCTCGCAGACCTTGCAGCAACAGTACAGGCCTACCCATCATGTGAACCATACCATGACATCCTATTGGGAAAAGATAGGTCAGGGAATCCTGTCGGATCTGGCAACCCAAGCTGGGTCATATTTATGGGGGCTGGATATGGATTCTGGCAAGAAGAGCAACCTCTTCTCGGAGGAAAATTAATAGGAACCAGTATTGATTTGAATGGAGAAACAGGAAGGGGATATTGCCTATCCCTTCCATTAAGTCAGGCGAAAGTCATTAGCCCATCAGAATGTGATTGCACCTATCTTTCAGCATGTAGTCCTCAAGGCACTTTAGTTGATGTCGCAACAACTGCGACAATTGGAACCAAAAAATACAATGGTTCTGGGTGTATGAGTGAAAGCAATTTTAGCAATAATTGCGAAAATTTAGTCTCATGCGGAGAGAGCTTTAAAACTGTTTCAACTAGGCCGGCAGCAATTATCTGGAAGGAACCTCTGGAATGCGAATTGTCTAGATTTGGATTGACTGAATTTTCGGTAAATAGAGATGGGACGCCAACTGAAATAATGGTCAATGTTACATTCTCGGGAGAGGCAATCCCTATAGTTGCAAAAAACAGAGATGCCGTTGATTCCGAGGGTAAGACTCCAGCTACTCCTCTCGTAATTTTTGACATCTATAAGGTTGTTGAAGAATTCGATACCAGCGGGACATTAATAAGGCGAAAAGAAATAAGAGACGACTCACTAAGTTTGACGGATTATTCAAATTTAGTTCTTGTCGAGCTGACAGATTCTTCGCTTGTAGGTTCTGAAGGACATTTTCATAAGTGCCAGGTTGATAACAACGGGGACGGAGTGACATATTCACAATATGACGAAGAGACTTCCGAAGAAGTCCCAGAAACGCATTCTCATAAAATTTCTTCATATGTCGTTGGAGAAACTGTTTTAGACAGCGTTGCTCATTCTCACAAAGTAAAATCCATAGCAAAAACGACTATTAATCCTACAAACGATACTGTCAACACGATTTGTTTAAAAGCTAAAGTCTCTTATGATGCCAGTAAGAGTTCAGTTGAAAGAACAGTGTCTACAGAAAAATGCGATGATGTCGAGAGCGAAACTGGATGGAGTTTGATTCTAAAAAATCCAGGAGAATATATCGCGAAAGAATCAACAACAATAACTGACGATGGTTTTGATTTGATAGCTGAACTCAGACATTCGGTTGATGGTGTAAATGTAGAAATCCCAGACGGGACTAGGATTCATTTTGGAGTCGAAGTCTATTTGTCAGAAGTTGAGATTCCTGGAGCCTCTAGAAGAACTGTTGTTTTCTCTTCTGACGAAAAAAGACCTTATGTTTCATTAAATTGGATTGCTTCTGCAAAAGTGGGAGAAGGTGAGATTGTTACAGCAGAAGCGGAAACAAAGGTCTTTTCTGAATTTTCATGGATTCCAAATGTAAGGGCTTTGGTCCCGAATATAACTTCTGACAAAATCTTCATTGACGATGCATTATCCTCTATAACCACATTGGGAGGGTCTCCTATTCATGACGCAATAAACCTTGCAGCTTCAAGAGTTATAAATTACAGACTTGAAAATTCAGACTGGGCCAATTGCTACTCTTGTATGGCGTTGATTACAGACGGAGATGAAAATTTAAGCGGAAGTACTCTTGACCAGGGAATAAAATCAATCAATAGGATGGGCGGGGCGGGCGGATCTTCGGCTGTTTCAGTCTCTATGGGTCGGTCGCACCCTGCGGATCTTTTGGTCCTTAAAAAATATGCTGAAGAAACAAACGGAATAATTCTGAAAGTTGCCGAAAGCAATGTCGACGGCCAAGATATCGCTAAAAAAATATTTTCCGAAAAATTACAAGAGGCGAATTCTGGGACCTATAGGAATACCGTAGATTTGTTTTCTGAAAAACTATTCAAGTCTATAGAGATAGAATTGTATTCTCCGACAGGATCCTCTTCTACATTTAGAGCTAGATTTGGAGAAGAAGAAGAAAATCTCGGTGATTGGAGTATAGAAATCGAAATTCCTCCGTCAGGAATTATTGATTTGTCAGATTTGTCAGATGGTAGCCCTCATAGATTTATGGGATATGAAATAGTTCTCACAGGAAACGAATCTTTTGAATCTCCTAGGATTATTTCTATCTCCACAGCCTATATAGAACCCAAAAGACATACTTTGATATTTTCTCCAATTTCAGTTGATATAAGTGCTGAAGAATATATAGGAGAGGCGTTAATAACCCACAAGGTTACGAGTTCAAGTAATAGCACAATAAATTACGCCATTATTCAATCAGACTCTTTGGATGTAACAGAATATTTTTCAGACGGACAACCGCTTATTGGAACAAATAGTAGGCAGATTTTATTAGGAAGGAACAACGAGCTGGCAACTTCCGAAAACAGAGTTACATTTTTTATGTCTAACGGGCCCTGGCCAGAAGTCACAGAAATAGAAGTCTATAGAATAATCGGAAATACTTCCGAATTTATACCAACTTCCGGATATTCTGCAAATCCGAAAGAAGGATCCATCTCGTTCTCGTCCATCCAAGATGTTGAAGCAAAGTTGTCGGTTACTCTAAAATTCCCTCCGCTTATTAGGGTTGTTTGCCTAATCACAAATTACGGAGAAGAATCAGTCTCCATAGACCATATAGGAATCACCTATAACAAGGTTCAAAGGATTGCGAAAGACGAATTCGGAATAAACAGAAGGCCTATTTCCGACCTTTATGAGATAAGTTCGTCATCGAGCGAATCGGAAAGCTAAAATACGGTGTAAAAATATGCTTAGAAGATACAATTTAACTCGATCAGATAACTTCCCAATCACTGGTGCGGCGGCAGTCATCTCGGACACTGTAGTCCTGGAGGATGAAGACCTTTTTTATAAATTCTCGCCTTCAGTCCCAGTTCTAGTTACAAGGATAAATATAAATTTTAGCCGAGGAAATTTCCTGTCTGATATTGATGCGAGCGCATATGTAGCAGGGGCAACTCCGTATCCAGTCACTCTGTTTTCGGAAACCGATTGTCCAGATAAAGTAGCCTGGATTCTTTCTCCTCAAACTCCATTTCATTTACTTGTTGGAGATTATATAGAAATAAACGCAAAAATAGCCGAGTCTTTAAGAAGCTCGTCTTCTTCATCTTCGTCAAGTCAAAGTTCCATTTCAACGATTTCAAGTTCAAGCGAGTCTAGCATGACTGAAAGCTCGACTACAAAATCATCTCTTATATCGTCTAACTCACAATCAACCCTTTCTTCTAGTACAATCAGCGATTCTACAACTAGCGATTCAAGCGGGTCCAGCACTTCGTTGTCTTCGGAGTCATCTTCGTCTCAATCTACTGCAACCTCTGAATCATCTCCAAGTTCTTTAAATCCAATAAGCTCTCCTTCATCTTCTGAAAACCCAAGCAGTAGCTCAAGCGAGTCTAGCGGCAGTTCGTCTTCGTCCTATGTGAATTCAAGTAGTTCATCAAGCAAGTCTTCTGTTATGACTTCTGAATCATCTAGTTCATCTTCTGGTTCATCATCCAGTTCTCTCAACAGTTCTTCTACGGAAACAAAGAGTACATCTAGCGTTTCGTCTACAGGGCAATTCAGAGCCACATATGAAATCTATTATCTTCCCCTGTATGTTCTTTCTGAGGGAGAAATTGAAGCAACTCTATCTTTATAGCTCTTCGGCATCCATTTACATTGTATTTATTGTATAATTGGTGATTATGTCTATAAGAAACTTTTGGAACAAACAGAATCTTAAAATCCTTCATACATCAATTTCCCAGAAGGGGCTGTCGTTTGAAGATGTTGCGAAAATCCTCAAGACCACTGCCGGAGCTTGTGAGAGAAGATATACAAGAACTGATTGGGACAGTTTTATTCTTGATAGAAAAACAGACAACCAGAACAAGAAATGGTCTCCTGAAGAGTTAAAGACTCTGTATGCCTTAAGAAGAGAATCTAGGTCTCCAACTCCATATATCGAAATC
>Ga0172381_10004285_pt1 | contig 14801 bp, 23 predicted proteins | sample Leawel6488metaG_FD_119754 | JGI IMG/M metagenome (GOLD analysis project Ga0172381, IMG submission 119754) | Leachate microbial communities from a municipal landfill in Southern Ontario, Canada - Leachate well 64-88 metaG | ecosystem: Engineered > Solid waste > Landfill > Unclassified | place...
GATGAATGAGTCCAGACATCTTTAGGATTACTGAATTGTGCAGCATTCTCCTTGTAGCCGGTGATCACACTCGCAAGCATTGCTTGTGTGCGTATATCGCTTCCTTGGTAGTTCTGTAGATTGGTCTGGTACGCCTTTATGTCACTTGCTACAGCGGTTTGTGCGCCTGCCACGTTCGCCATTTGGGTGTTGTAAGTCGCGTCATCGATTGCACCGGCTTGGCGCTGTGCTTCCAGCAAGTTTCTCGCATTGGTAAGATCTTGCTGTTGCTGCACCAAGCTGTAGTAGACGTTCCTATCCGGTGGAAGAGCAGAGCCCGATGCGACGCTTGGACTAGCATTGCCCGAAAATGTCACCTGCTTCAGAGGTGTCTGACTATACTGGGCCACAGGAACATTGCTTTGCTTGACGTAAGAGAGCGTCGGGGAATTGGGGTACAACGTAGATATTTGTCCTATGCTGGTCACTTGACCACCGCTTATCTTCGCTGCCGCGGAATCCATCCATGTAGTGTTTGCCATTTATTTTCCCTTCCCCACCGATCCTATGTAAGCGACCCCACCACTGTAAGTGACTGCTCCTCCGCTACCACCTTTGCTGCCACTACTTCCACCGCTACCGCTCTTGCTGCTACCGCCTGACCCCACCGATCCTATGTAAGCGACCCCACCACTGTAAGTGACTGCTCCTCCGCTACCTGTAGCACCTGCGGCAGGGGACGCGCTCTTGAATGATATCGTCCTCGTGACCGGCTGAGCGACATTCGACTTGATGCTGTTAGCAAGTGTCTGTATCGTGTTAACCGTAGACGCTCGCGCGATGGCCTGATTGGTAACAACCGGCGCGCTCACCGAGTTTGGCTTTATGCTGTTCGCCAAGTTTCGCTGTGCCAACGCCTGCTGCGAGATTGGTATGACAACGGCACCTTTAGTCGCGGCATTTACCCCAATTATAGAGTTCACAGTATTGTTGCTGAGTTGTGCCTTGGCAGCACTGATAGCCGCCGATGAAACAAAATTGGGCTGCACCACTTTGGTGCTCACCGATTGGCCAGGAGATATGCTTATTGCAGGTAGCGTGATGATATTCTGTTGCACGGAACGTTTTGCATCGACTGACGACACGAGCTGGTCGATATCATACTTCGGTTTCGCTTGTTGCTTGTCCGATTGTGTGAACACGGTGAGTGACTTGCCGATTGACGATTTTCCTGTGATGATACTCGATACATTTTTGGCAGCTCCGGCCATTGCCGATAAGAACGTCGATGTTTCGGTTTTTGATTTCACGGGTGTCATGGATGGCGTTGCTTGTACATTGGAGACCATCGCAACCTGACTTTGAGGTGATGTTTGTACCGCAGACTGCACGATATTACCGCCCAGCTTCAGTACTCCGGTAGATTGCCCAGAAGTTTTTGCCGCTCTGTATGCATCGACCTGCCCTTGCGCAGCGGCCATCGCAGCCTGAAACTTTGTCTGTGTTCCCTGGACTGGATACATGTTGGCAACTGAAGGATACCGAGCCAATGCGCCGGCTTCAGCGATTACCTGAGCCTGGTTAGCCTGGTAAGTAGCCTGGTCGATCTGCCCGCTCTGGTACTGGGCATCCAACACCACTGCCACCTGTTGCAATTGCACGGCGCGCTCAGACGGAAGCATGACACGACCGGACGCAGGTGAATGGGACACCGCCCCAACTACACCCATCTCACCCGCGCCTTGACCCGGTAGGTGAGTCTGTCCGCCAACTGTACCTATACCCGTCCCCCGCGCAATGTCCTCCATCCTAGACTGAACTTCGATGTCGTTGGACATCAGTGAAGATGTCAGATCTTGCCCTTCGTAGTTCTCCTGGGTAGTACCCACGGCGGACCCCGGACTACTCTGGAACACTCCGAGCATGCTAAGGAAGTCGTCTACCCGTCCCTTGGTATCTTCGACTATGCCCATTTTTAGATCACTTCCCTATCTTCCCAGTAGCTGCAGCAGATGCCATAGCACTTGAGAACCACGACGGGGCCGAGGCTGATACCTGAGGCGTTGCCTTTTGAGTTACCATAGGCTGCGGGGTCGCATTGGTTCGGGTTGATGCCAGTGCAGCCAGCCCCGTAGCACCTGCCGCCGGTGTCGCGCTCTTAAACGATATCGTCTTTGTGGCCGTGGCGGGTTGTGATGCACCGGTAGCAATTTTCTGCGCCGCTTGTGCCAGCCAAGTGGGCGCAGCGACGAACATGTTTTGCACGTTCGATGTCTGCATTGGTATGGCCGATACTGTACCAGTCTTCTCCTGTACGAAGCTCAGCGGGTTGATAGAGCTTTGCACCTTAGAAGCTGCGACCTGGCTAGGATTTGAACCGATGAGTGCGACCTTCTGCCCATTCGCGTTAGTCGTCACTACCACAGAACTGTTCAATGCAGTTAGATTGGAATTGAACATGACCGCATTCTTGGGAGCGCTTTCGGTTGCCGGCACTGACATAGTGCGAAGAATAACGTCCCCGTCAGACTTTCCCGGATTCACTGTAGTCACAGACACGTTGCTACTCTGCAATGCACCGTTCATGACATTACGAGCTATAGCCGTTGCTATGCCGTCCGCATTATCGCGCACATATTGATCCGAGCTGGTAGCCAGACTCTTCTTGATTGAGTCCTTTACCTTGTTATCGTTAGTGGCTGCAATAGTATCCACCGAACTTGTTACGTGGTAACTGCTCAGGTCAATGCCGCTCTGCGCGAGTATTTGCGAGAGCGATAACCCACCAGTCAGTGATGCAGTGCGTACCGTCCCAGTCGGTGTGGCATTTCCACTGCCGGTATATGCGGATTGCTGCGTCTGTGTTTGCGGTGTCTGTTGTGTCGATTGCCCTTGTGCCTGCTGCTGTGTCTGCTGAGCTTGTTTGATAGCAGCATCCAGGTACGCCTTGCCGGTTGGATCAGCCGCGATCTGGTTGTACCATGCGGCGGAACGAGATATCGCCGGACTACCATCGCCATTGACCGGGCCATAGACACCATTCACATAATTCAGTGCAGCGGTACTATACTCTACCTGCCGTCCAAGAGCATCGCTGACACCGTAGGGGGTCCTGCCGGTGGGAAGAAGCATCGGCACCGGATCTAGGAAAGGTATGCTCGCGCACGAGCACCAATCACCAGACGCCACAGCACTTTCAACAGGACTGCCCCAGGTCACATCAGTATTATAATAGATATCGAGCGGACTAACCGTGACACCTGGCGCTACCTCAATCCTTGCGTTAACCGCCCTGGCCGGATCAGCTAGAACCTGAGCCTGCGTCACTGCGATAGGAGTGCCTGCTGGATAATAAGCATAAGCTTTGTATGGTTGATTTCCCGTCGGATCGATCTGTGTCAGATCGACTGGATAAATCGGAGACGTACCTACCGGTACTTCACCCATATTAGAATAGGTCCCTTCCGGGAATATTCCTTCATTTGCCCACGGTAACAGTCCCGCTGGGTAGGGGGAGGTGTTTTTCGCCTTATAAGAACTGTAAAGGAGATAGCCACCCACGCCAGCCGCCGCGAGCAAGATAAACTTGGTGGCGGAGGAGGCCATGTAGTGCCTCCGCCTAAGCCTTGATCAAGCCAGTCACAGCACCCATCATCAGGAACACGGCTGCGGCCAGAAGACCGAGCACGAGCAACTGACTGAATATGCTCATTGCTTCCATGTTTATCTCCTCCCTCTGTGATGTGGCTTGTTGCCGATCATGGCAATCACCAGGATGACGGCCAGGATGATGCCTGCGATGACAATCAGACCGGTGTAGTTAGTTGCAGCTCCTGCAGGAGCGGCGGCGCTCTGCGTGCCACTGAAGAACTGAGCAGGCACTGAGATGGAAGCGCCCTGGGAGTTGCCGCCATATCCGACACCATATCCCAGTCCACCCATGCCACCAAACGCGGCCTGGGTTGCATTAGGAAAAGCGTTTTCGCCGAACGTCAATCCACCCATTGAAGGCAGAGAGCTTAATCCCGCATCATGTGCGGCGGAAGTTCCTGAATCTACCATGTTTCAAACACCCCTATCTATATTTCTTCCATATCAGCACCGCCAAGCACAGGATCACAACACCGATGACTATGGCCGGGAAGAGATATGAGTTACCACTTCCGGCGTTCACCGTGCCCGATGGTGCTGAAGGAGTCAACAACGTTGACTCCGGAATGACTACCTGGCCGGCTCCGCCATTGGAGACAGACCCCTCGCCAGCAACCGCGCCACCTTCGGGCAACGCGCCCGAAGAATCGTATAACAGCGCGCAAGACACCCCATCATCAACTTCGGCGCTATGGGCCACCAATGATATGCTCTTAGCAGAGCCGGCCAGGCCGAGTGAGAAGGGGAGATCATCGCCTATGGACGTGGCGTTGGCAATTACATTCGCATGCAATGCCTTATCCATAGTGAAATCGACGTGCGCGACTCCGCTTGCATCAGTACTACCACTTGCCACCTTAACGGCATCTGAACCATAAGACGGTAGAGGAGATGAGATGTAAAAATCTATCACCACTCCTTGCCTGCTCTCGTCGAGATAGGCGGTAGCGCTAACGCTAGATTTGTCATGCACTGTTTGCGGTGTAGCTGTTATACGTTGCAGTCGCATCCAGGTCTTACGAGGCGGCGGTAATATAAAAACGATAAGGGTAACAACATTTGATTAATTGATCAATTACCAGGTAGGTTTTACTCAGATTCCGCGCACTATATAACGCCACCTCCGCCGCACCTTCTTATATTACCGGCTACTCAGTGATATATCAGATGAAACAAATGGACCCAAGCAACACGAAATTGCGTATTTATGGATGGCTAAAATGCCTCAACCCAGGATGCAATAACGTGTGGCCTGGGTATGCCACTAACCCGAGATGCACCGCGTGTGGTTCCCGGCTGGTTAAGCGGCTCGGAGACGATGACGTTAGGTGCATGCTCAGGGCCACGGCACGACTTGAGCGAAAGGTGAACGAACTTGAGCGCGAGATGCACCCACGTAAGCAAGTCGCTTTACGTGGCGTAAGAACAAAGAAATTGATGTTTAGAGTGAGAGCACAAGACGGAGAAGAATAATGCCACCAAAGAAAGATGAATCCGAAGAAGAAATCGTCGATTTAGACGATGCTGTAAAGATGATCAAGAAGAAAGTAATGGCCGATATGGAGCCGACGATACTGGAAGTCAAGAAGATCAAAGACGAGCTTCCAAAGATGGCGACTAAGGCAGATGTGGAGCAAGTAGGTACTGCGTGCGCCAAGTCAATCGACTCCTTGCAGATCCCTCCCACCATCGACCTGGCGAAGCTCAGAGAAGAGATCCTCGCGGAGATCCGGCCAGTCATCAAAATAGAGACCCAAGCTACCTTCCGGGAAGTGCTGCAACGCTTCGGCGTGAAGCCTACCACACTGGACTCTGGCGACATGAACGCCATCATCGGTGAGCTGATCCCATTGCTCATGCCGGCAGTCATGGGAAGCGGGGGTCTTGGAGCACTGGCAGGTAAGATGCCACAACAACCTGAGACGGAGGACATCCAGTCCAAACCGGAGCTAAGCACTGAAGAGCGTAGGAACCTGCAGAACACCTGCCAAACGTGTGGTGCCCCCCTACGGGTGAAAGGAGCTGAGAACGACTGCCCTAAGTGTGGCGCGATGAACTACGCATACAGGTGTCACCAATGCAAGGATGTATTTCTCACAATCCTCTCCCCGGATGAGATCGGCGGGACGGATTGCCCGTTATGTGGTGCAAGCGTGAAGTCTCTGAGGAGAAGGTGAGAACGTGGTAGAAGTCAAGTCATACATAACCAGGGTCCTGGCGATCGTGAAGCGGATCTATCCCAAGGAATACCCCCAGATCGAAGCGATGTATAAGGCATACGAGGCCCAGATACCCAAGAAAGTTACCATTGCGCAAATCAACCGAGCCCTGAAGGTCGTCGAGGTAATCACCGTCAACCTTGAGACGATGAAAGATGACCTGGAGGACGAAGAGGCCGAACTGGAAGAGATGGGCATAGGGGAGACAGAGTAAGGCATGTCCGGCGTATTCGGTGGAGGGATACCGGAGACTGTGCCGGTGTCGGAAGAAGGTGTGGAGATCGATCGATCTCCCATCGATCTCATCTCCGAGGCGGAGGTGTCTGAGGTAGAAGACCTCCAGGATATACCGGAGACCGGGGGAGAGGGAAGCGAGACGGAAGACCTGGGACATGGTGCGGACGATGAAGTTATAGACGGCATACCGGAGACGGAAGCTCCGCCCGAGCGGTGGAATGTAGACGAGACCCTGGACATCATTGGTGAAGACGGATTGGACCAGATGGTTTTATTTGTAAATAATTTCACCAGGAAGCTCATAGAAAAGAACCTAAACCGTCCGCCCAGGCGAGACCTCACGGTAGAGCAGATTAAGCAGACGAAGTTCAGCCGGCAGCTCGTTAAGACGATGCATCATTATGCTCCGAGCCTGCCTATGGATTCGCCATCTACGGGTCTGGCAATCTGTGCCATCACCCTGATCGCATTAAATCTCACGTCGCCCTTAATCCCCACAGAAGAATTAGAGAAGGACGAAGCTAAATGAAGATAGCAGCAAACTCCCGCACAACGATCGTAGGAACATCGGGGAGCGGGAAGTCTTATTTTCTGAAGAAGCTTATTAAGAAATTCATTATATCAGGACATAGAATAATTATATATGATATTAAGTATGAATACGCTGGACAACACGCGGTCGACGCGCATTATGGCAACACAAAGATCTACATAGCACACGACGTAAAGACGTTAGAAGAGGCATTGGAAGGCAGAGACGCGCAACTTACTGTAGTGCAACCCACCCTGAAAGAAGGTGGAACAGTGACGAACTTCGCACGTTGCTGTGAGTACATCTACAGCCAGAAAGACCTCATATTCGTAGTGGATGAACTTGCGCACCTCCAGACCAAGCAGAGTATATTACCAGCTCTCAAGGCCATTGTAACCCAAAAGCGGGCACATAATGTAGGGTTCGTTGGGGCGGCCCAGAGATTCGCAGGTATCCACAACGACATTCTCTCGCAGAGCAATAACCTAATCACATTTGCACAACATTCGCCCAGCGATGTAAAATCGCTTAGAGATTTTGTTGGTGGACTTAAGGTACCGTGCTGGCACTGCGGTAACAAAGGATGTGCAGAGTGCAAACAGACTGGCGAACTGGAGTCCGAAGAATATGCAATGATCGTGCGAGAACCATTTTTCCGACTAGAACGACTCTATCTATGGTACACTGATTCGGGGCAGTTAAAGATCATGAAAAGCCCTAGATAGGATCTATGCCGACAAGTATATATTGTCACATGTACATCAACATTGCATGGACAACATCATCATGTCTCCGTGGCATCCGAGATGGAAAGAATTTATAGACAAATTGAATGCGGTGATCGGACCGAGTCCAGAAGAAGACGGCATACCACATTGTGGTGGACATCTCACCAACGGCGATGGCAGCGTACGCGCAGAAGCTCACGCCGTAGCAATACTGAACGAAATGGACATGGACACCATCAAAAGCATCGCATTCTTCAATGCGCATGGTGCTTGCTGTGACTGCGAAATAATGCTAAACGTCGAAGAACAAGCGATGTACGATGCTCCAACCATATCCCGTCTTAACTGCAACCGCTGTCACCATACATGGATGCCAAACAGTGAAAAAATGCCAAAGACATGCCCACACTGTCGAAGTCCTTACTGGAACAAAAAAAGAAAGCGGGTTCTGCGATGAAAGGAAGTCACGTCGTTAGTGACGAAGCCAGAAAACGCATGAGTGAATCACAAAAACGTAGATTTGCAAAATGCCCCGTTAGCGAAGAGACTAGAAAAAAGTGTTCCTCAGCACATATGGGTCATGAAACTAGTCCGGACACCCGAGCAAAAATCGGAAACGCGCATCGAAACAAAATAGTGACTCAAGAAACCAATGCAAAATCGTCTGATTCTCATAAGAAGTGGTGGTCGGACCCAAAAAACCGCAAACGAATGTCGGACGCAGCAAAGAAGCGCTTCTCGGACCCAGATAAATGCGCAGCCGCTTCGGCGGCACAAAAGAAACGCTATGCTGATCCATTGCAACGAAAAATTCACTCAGACGATCTGAAAGAATGGTGGAAAGACACCGAAAATAAAACGATCATGTCACGCAAACGGAAAAACTCGCCTGCTGTACAAGCACATATGAAGACCATGTGTGTCGGGAGACCATGCTCGGAAGAAACGAAGAAGAAAATTGGAATCAGCAATACTGGAAAACGAGCAAGTGCTATAACGAAAATGAGATTATCAGAATCTAAACGCGGAGACAAGAATCCCCACTGGGACGGAGGACGATCATACGAACCATATTGTCCTAAATGGAATCCCGGAATGCGAAGACGTATTAGAGCATACTTCGAATACCAGTGTATATTTTGCAGTAAAACAGAATCTGAAAATCGCAGAAAGTTGTCATGCCATCATGTAGAATACAACAAGATGGCGTGTTGTGATGGAAAACCAGTACAATTCGCGGCAACGTGCTCACGCTGTCATGGCAGAACAGGACATGACAGAGAGCGTTGGGAAGCAATGATTCATCGCATTATAGATGAAATATGGAACGGACGTTCATATTTTACAAAAGATGAATGGGAGAAGATGAATAAATGATACTACGACTAAATGATGCAATACCGAGCATAGAAGGAACACCAGACGAATGTGCAGAAGTGATCAGGCAGCTTAATGGTGGATGTATTACCGTAACGATTGCACTCACTGCCATAGATAAACTGATAGTGAGCACCAATGAATCATTTGATGCAAATATGGCAACATACAACAACGTTCGGCGAGACAAAACCGAACCGATGCCTACTACATTACAGGAACTAACCGGCAACGCTAGAATAGTGGCTGCCAGCCGACTCCCAAAGATCCCACACAGCGAAGACGCCTGGATAAAGACTCGAATGGACGAAGGCAAGAAACCCAAAGAGATTCACGCTCTGATGATCGACCGGGGGTACACGGACATCACAAAGACAGATGTCAACAACCGGTGTAATTACATAATCGCGCACCAAGGCCGCACACCGGCGCCACCGAAGTTCGACCCAGATGAGTATATCAAAGAGCAGCGAAAGCGCTTCGTGCTTCCTATGGAGATTGCGATGTCACTTACCAGGAAGACCGGAGATCCCTGGAGCACTGATAGAGTGATGACCCGGATCAGTGAGATGGAAGTGAGACCAGAAGAAAATTAACCAAACCTCTTATTGAGGTAAGCCGGCATGCGGAGGTCATTTGAATCCTCTGTGTTCCGGCAACCGTGGTTTTCCATCAAGCACAAATTGTAGATCCTTTATCGCTGCACAGGTCGAACACGTCTTCATGTTCTGGTATTTCGCACTTGGTCCATCACACATGTCGAAACTGCATCCAGATCGCTTCATCGCCTTTATAGCACGTCGAATTGCGGCCTTCTGGACCTTGGTCAATGTCACTTCTTCTTCACCTTCTTCTTAGTACTCTTGTTAGGAAAATGTGGATAATGCAAAGCTATACTTCCTAACAGACCCTCATAAACCTGGACCTGCTTCTTACTGAGGCCCCTATGCTCCTCTTTGAGTGCCCTCGCATGCGCCTCCAGGTACGTGAGCCCGTCTTTGAGCCTCAATTTCCTCTCGACCTTCTCATGAGTGATGAGGCGCTTGCGTACCTGGATGCCTTTGTATGTTTTGGGTACATGCGGATTTATGCGCACGGGTCCGCGTTTTCCGTACCCCGCGAGACGCGAAGTCCTTCGAGCATCACCACGCTTCGCACCCGTCATTTCCTCGCCTTCTTCTTACTCAGTCCCAGCGCCTTTCTCAACACGTTCCGCAGTCTTCTCGCGCCCGAAAGCTTCACAGGTTTCCTCTTCGCCCTGTTGTGGTCTTTAACGAGTCGCGCTGCCTGAGCACGACTTATCCACGGGTGCTCAGCGAGTTCCGACGCGACTTGCTTATTGAATTTATTACGTGTCACCTAAACCCACCCCATATAGTAGTAATATCAGTGCTCCAAGCACTACCCGGACCACTCTAATCGACTGCTCGGCATACGACTGATTCATGTATATCCACATGCTGACCGCACCGTCTAAGATTAGCCACGCACCCGCGACGGTGAGAAGAAGAGATAACATCACAGACAACGCCTACGATCGTCTTTTCTTCAGTTGATCGAATATGCTCTTATTCCGAACAACTCCCGCCTTTGCCCACTTTTCGTATCTCTTGTCATATTTTCCCGTGTAAACAACCTTTACCTTTCCCGTGTCCTTATCGGCTTGAACAACTCGTGATTTCCATTTTACTCCACGTATGCGTGCATCAGTTGCAAATTTATCAGCTTTCTGTTGAGCCGTGTGCAAACTCAGATATTTTACGGTGTGAAACTCACCGCCAAATGTTACCAACCACAGATATCTCATAACTTGTCACTCTCCTTAAACCTCAGCACTCCATCTCTGGGAGTGCTCTTCTCTTTATCATAGAACTTGTCTATCTGCGATTCTACTTTCTTATCTCGCTTCTTAAGTGTTACTTCGTAGCTGAATTGAGCAGATGCGCCCTTGGGATACTTATGAGCTTCGACTTTACCGGGTACACCGATCTTCTTCAGGTATGCAGTGAGCATAGGCGCGGCGTTAGTCGCCTTGCTCGATTTGGGTTTGGTTTTTGTCTTGGTGGGCGCGGACTTCGGTTTGGGTGCTGGCCGGTAAGCACTGGGTTCGACAGTGTTCATACTAGGTTTCACCGACTTGGGCATGGAGTTCTTCTTCTTGGATTCATTCAAAGCAACCATATTGCTTAGAACTTTTAGCCGACTGCGCTCATTTGCATCCACCACACCGGGCGCAGATTTCAACTGATCCACCCGCTCGCCGATCTGTTTCGCGGTCAGATACTCTCGTTTTGGCAACGTGGCTGGCTTGACTCCGATCTCTTCCGGCGCGTCCTCCAGGTACACGGTGTGTATTCTGCCCTTCTTCTTCCCGATTACATTGATGTCGATCGCAGTATTCCCGCGCGCGGTCTTGTAGATCTTGATGACCTCGGCCCGCGACTCGCCCTGCAGGAATATATCTCCTAGCACAGGTTTGTGCGTCTTATAGACCCTGGTAACAGGAGAGAGTTCATGCTTATCTGGAATAACGTAAGTAGAAGGCATCAACCCCGATTTCTTAAGCGTCTTCTCGGCTTCCTTAACATGCTTCGGAGATGGTCCGACCGCACCGGAACCTGCCAACGACTTGGCAGCGAGCACGCCTTTGGCATGAGCAACTTCGTCGAACTTCGTGTCTTTTTGCCCGCTGCCATGTACCTTCATGGGAAGTTCGGACCACGGCACCTTGTACTGTGTTATACCCCTCCGAATGAGTTCATCCCCGGCGGCATCCCGCCTAACACCGGCGGAAGCGAACGCGCCGCCAGATTGCACGGATGCCTTCTCATATTCCGTCCTAAGTTCGGTGTCACTCATACCACGCAGGTCGTCATCAGCCCGTTTTCGGGACTCTTCCAACTGGACGAATGGAAGACGAGTGTCTTTCTTCGTGACCGCTGCGACGGGCGTCTTCTCTATCGCATTGAACCTTCGCCTTATGCGGTCCTTTCCCTTGCTCAGAGCTGCAATTTTCTTCTCAAGCGCCTTCACCGTCTTGTCTCGGTCCTCGGCCTTACCCACGTAGTGACCCAGCACGGTGATCTGACGCAGGCGCTTCGCGAGCACTAACTGAAGTTCGTCCATCCTGCGGAACTTGGCGTCGTCAGAGCGAGGTGCTGTGCGTGTAGGTGGCAGAGCGCCAATGGGACGAACGTGTATGAAGCCATCATTATCTTCGTATAACCTCAATTTTTCATCCTTTAGCATGGCTAACATCGTGCCACGTTCTTGCTTCGACAAGCGTCGCGCAAAATCACTATACAACAAAGGCGTGGATACACGAACTTCTTTTCCTCCCATCGATCCATTTAACCGTTGATCGCCGCGCACTTTGGCGAGCACATCAGAAGCATACTTCCCTGAACTCGATCCCAACTTCCCGACTTCTGCCCTGAATCCAGTCGCATGCAACGCTTCAGACAATCTAGCATCAGTAACATCCTTGTCACCAGTGCCCTTGGCCTTCCCCCGGTACTCCGCCACCATTGCAATGGTGTCCAGGTCTTGCTGAGGGCTCGCCTTGCCCCTAACGTTGTGCTTCTTGGCTCTTTCTATGTACTTGGCCTTAGCAGCCTCCCTGCGGGCCTTGAGAGGTACCCACGAGTCTTCGTCGTCTTCCTCTGAGTCGCCGATCATGTGGTAGGTCTTGCCTCGCACCGCCTCGCCCAGGGTGTTAGCAGGGACGGACTTGCCTTCAGGTACGAACCCTCCGCCCCGGACGGCCCCCGCTCCAGTCAATCGATTCAGGCGGCGGAGCGCGTCGGCGCGCTCGAATGAGTCGATCACGTCATCCGGATACTCGCCCTTGTAGACCCACTCATTCTTAGTGACGGGAACCGTGGTGACAGGCACCGCCTTCCCACCGGTGAACTGCACGGACTTACGTGCCTGCCCCGATATGTCCACCTTGTCCAGCTCCACCTTCACGGAGCGCGGGGAACCGCGTGGGTGCCTGACCGTGAGCACGCCCGCCCGCTTCCCGGTAGCCTGGAAGGTGATAGAGACTCGATCGATGCCGTGGACCATATGGTGTTACCTCGAAGTTCTACGAATTGCCTTCTTCCGTGGAGCCTTCTTGAGAGTCACTTTCAAGTTGTCCCAACTATCAGTGTCGAGGTTAAACAAGTCCTTGCGCGCAACCTTGAACCGTACTTCGAAATACGATCCATATCCAGGACCGTCATCACGTACTACCCATCGAACAACAGATGCCTTGAATGATCTGGGAACTTCCTTCGTCGCAGCGTTCACTTGTGTCATAATCATTTTCTCCGTTTGACTGCCTTCTTCTTCCCCGCTCGCTTCGCCTTCAGTGCCGCCGTCTCCTCGTTGATCTCATCCATGTACTCATCGAGAAGCTGCTTGCCAGCCAAGAGCTTGGTGCCGGTGCCTACTCGCTCGGTGAAGTGATACTCCTTGCGGTACTTCGCAAGCTCGGAGTTGATTGGATAGACCATCAGGCGGATCGCGCCTTCTCGCTTGTAGATCCCTTTGGCTTTCTTCCTGGCCAGGTTCAGTACGCACGGTCGGATCTGCTGCCGGTACAGATTACCATCATTCGCAGCGCTCAACATCAATTCCTTTGCTAGTGGCCGGTCGATTGGGACCGACCTCTTTGTTCTCTTTTTGGTTTTGGGCATTCTGTAGTCCACCTACTTATCTCTTCAGGTACGTTTTGTTCACTTTGCCCGTGTAGATGATCTTAGGCTTGCTGCCACTGTCCGCAGCTTCGAGCACCCGAGATTTGTGATACCTGCCGTACTCAGCGTTCGCGGTGGCAAGCTTGTCTGCCTTCGTCTTTGCGGATGATATTGATGAAGCCGGGTAAAATTCTCCGCCATTCATCACTACCCAATTGTAACCCTTCGCCATACAATCACTTCACTCTAAATCTCATCTTCTTTTGAGCTGCCTTGACGTGTCCTGTGGTCACTTCGTACATGACCTTCGGTACACCGTCTTTGGTACACTCAAAAATCGTCGCTTTGTCAAATACGTTTCTGCTACCATGCGCTAGTCGGTCTGCCAGCTTGATAGCATCTTCCTTAGCACGTCGTACTCCTCTAAACGCGCCTTTGAACACAATTACATACTTGTATCCTACAAGTTTTCCCATGTACTGTGTATGTGTATGCTCATCATATATAAAGAACATGATACACTATACGGTTAACGAACGGGCACGAAAAAAGAATATCGCTATGCAACGACCGTCATTGCATAGTTGTAGGACTGGGTGGAACGCTGCTTGCAGATTCGCTCAGCGTGCTCTCTGCCGTAGCGCGTGGTGCTTCTTATCGGTCTTCTTCGCGCGACATTGCGCTCTGTGATGACGAGAGCGTACTTCGGCGCGGGCGCAACGGGCACATGGTCGAGTTGTCCGGCAAGTGTTGGAATACCTCGCTGCCTTTGCGTTATCCTCATGGTCTTCCTCATCAATTATCACTCCTGCACACTTTGTGGTATCGGTGAAATCAATTCATTCCATGCCTTGAGAGCTTCATCTGTAGGCGTGTTGTTCTGTGTCACGTACTGAGTATCCCACTGATAGTGGGATGGACCAAGCGGAGTTACGTTAAATGCGCTGGAATCGAACACGCTCCAATTCACATGCGTGAGGTGCACACGGGGCGTTGCATCCGAGTACCCTGCACTCAGCAACGCTTCTGAGGGGGTAAGAGCCTGAGCATCAAGGAGCACGCATGCTCCAGTCAATAACAACGTGAAAGCGAGTATGCCCAGTACGGACTTCATCTCAGCACCTTCACACCCGGTCCCGCAGCTCTTCGCCTAATCCTCCCAGTGGCCCATACTCTCAGGCCATCCCTGCCACCCACCTCGGAGTCGGTGTACCAAGCAAGGCGAGTGAGTTCCCTGCCAGTGGCATCCTTGAGCCTGATGGCATCAGGGTCACTCTCATAGAGAGACCCTATCAGATCCTCATTCATTATGGCCTTGATCACTTTGTCGCCTCTTTTCACCTGAGTGCTGGGTACGGTAACGGGCACACCTTTGCGGAACACCACCACATCGGAC
>Ga0172381_10004286_pt1 | contig 14798 bp, 10 predicted proteins | sample Leawel6488metaG_FD_119754 | JGI IMG/M metagenome (GOLD analysis project Ga0172381, IMG submission 119754) | Leachate microbial communities from a municipal landfill in Southern Ontario, Canada - Leachate well 64-88 metaG | ecosystem: Engineered > Solid waste > Landfill > Unclassified | place...
CGCTGGTGGAACAGATGAATGGTACTATCGGCCTTGACCGGAGCAGGGGGACTGAGTTCTCCATGGTCCTGGAAGAGCGGAAATGACATGTATCATCTGGTTTTTACAATGAGGATCTCAAGACAGAGCGGGAGCTTCTGGAGAAAGCAAGGAAAAAAAAGCAGGAAATGCAGGATCGGTTCAAGAACCATGATACTCCGGAAACATCAAACATCTTAAAGAAATGACGACCGGATCATCGGGAAAGACTCTTTTTAATTCGCACCATTACCTAAAAACCAAACCAAACCTTCGCTACACATCGCCGACCGCGTCGCACGACTGCGCCGTGCTCGCACTTGCTCCGCGACCGGCTCACTCCTGAATTCTTCAACAAGATTCAATAATCTTTGAAATTTTGGATCTTCTTTTAATTTTTCTAAATCACGTTCGAGGGCCCTCAGTTCTTCCCATATTTTTTTCTGTTCTTCCTAGAGGTAGTGGATCATGAATTCCTGATAAACCAGTTCTCTCCTCATGGCGGAAAAGCCGTACGGATCCATACAACCATGTTTCCCGACTTCCTGATAAAGTGGAGTTACCGTCGTAGATATCATTTTTTTAGACCGTCCTCGGAAAAATCGACCTTCATATTCGCATTCTGGCAGCCTTTCCGGGCTTCATATGGGGTAAAATAAGTGGTAAAAACCGGAACGATTTAAGGGCCTTTTTCGAGCATTATTTTAAAGCCCAATCCTGCCGTATTTTGCCAATCAGGGCAATATTAAGGCACTTATTTTCACAATCTGGAACCTGACGGTTTTAGAGGGAGTTTCCGGACCGGAAACCGGCAATCGGGGATAAATTTGGGCGTATTTTCCCTCGTGATACATACCCCCGGATTACCGGCATCTGGATGGAGGGATAAATGGGGTGATTGCCTCGCACCCCCGTAATCCTACCCACCCCCGGCATCACCCTCGGCGAGACCAGCGAGCCGAGTATGGGGACACGGTTTGAGATCACAGTGCCCAAAGGAATGTACCATTTTGCCGGAACCGACAAAAGGGACATACCATAAAGGTTGCCCATTAGAATTATCGTCCGACGAAAATCATAGAATAGAAGATGGCTGATAAAAAATACGAATCCTTAAAGATTGAAAATATCGTTGCTTCCGGTGCCATTGCCGAATCCATTGATCTTGTTTTGTTGACAGAAAAAGTTGAGAACTGCGAACTCAATACGAAACGGTTCCCCGGTGCAGTATATCGTATCAAGGAGCCCAAGATGGCGTCCCTGATCTTTTCGTCGGGCAAGATAGTGCTCACCGGCGCCCGTAACAATAAGGCGCTTATAGACGGACTTGCAGTCGTCATGATGTCAGTAAAAGGGGCAGGTATTGAAACCCTCAATGAGCCCAAAGTTGCGATTACCAACATGGTCTGTTCATACGATCTCGGTAAATATATCAATCTCAACAAGATGGTAATCACGCTCAATGTCGAAAATGTCGAGTACGAACCCGAACAGTTCCCCGGGCTGGTATACCGAATCAAAGATCCAAAGATTGTTGTTCTTATCTTCTCGTCAGGAAAGATCATTCTCACGGGTGGCAGGAATCTTGAAGATATCAAAAAGGGGCTTGATGTCCTCAAACAGATGCTCGAAAGCATTAGGTAAAAGCTCTGCGTGAAGCGGTGATCAATGCGCTTATTCACCGGGATTATTTCCAGACCGGCGCCGAGATCCAGATCCGTGTCTATGATGGCCACGTGATTATTACGAACCCCGGTTGGCTTACGGGAGGGATGACGGTCGATGAACTCCAGCAGGAGGGCCATCGTTCATTACCGCGAAATACACTGCTCGCCCAGGTCTTTTATTATGGTGAATTACTGGAGAAGTGGGGCACGGGGACAAGCCGCATGATTACCCTCTGTCAGAACCATGGGATTCCCGAGCCGGAGTTTTCTGCACATCCGGATTGGTTCAGCGTGACTTTTGCCAAAAATTTCTATACGGATGAGCGGCTCCTCGCACTGGGACTTTCCGACCGGCAGGTTCAGGCAGTGCGGTATGTCAGGGAGCGGGGTGTAATCACGAACAAAGCGTACCGGGAACTTACCGGTGCAATTGATCGGACTGCTCTCCGGGACCTGAATGATCTTTGCACGAAGGGGATTTTCCTGAAACGGGATAAGAAAGGCAGGGCTACTGAGTATGTCCTGGTGAAAAAGAATCCCGACAATCCCGACATTTCACGAAGGGGCACCAAACGGGCATAAGGGGCACTGAAGGAATATCACTGAAAAACACCGGACAAAAATTTTCCCGCGTTTCTCTCATCGTCTATTTTTTCCTTTCTGAAAGGTCATCAGACCTCGAAGAGGAGAAGATTTACAATGTAAATCTTCGATCATTCGACCAGAATGCATTTAATGTTATAATAATAACGCGATTGAAGCAACTCGAAGAATCCTTGTGGATTCTTCTCTTGTCACATCCCTTAGGGATTTTACAAACCTGAAAAGGAGTGTCAAATGATAAAGCAGACAATTCAGTTATTCACCGATAAAGAAGAGGAATTTGTCAACCTCCTCATTCAGATCGGCATGAAGAAAAATGTTGCAAATATGCTGGTGTTCCTCACGAACACAGAGGAAGCAACATCCCGTGATATCGAACGCGGAACTGACCTGCGACAACCGGAAGTCAGCCTTGCAATAAAATACCTGGCTGAGCAGGGATGGATCAAAAGCAAAGAAATCGCCTCTGACAGGAAAGGCCGTCCGGTCAAGAACTATACCCTTGCCAAGCCGGTCACGGAAATCATGACCAGTATCGAGAAGCAGAAAAAGGCCGAGGCAAACAATCAGCTGGCCCTCGTCAAGAAGATGCGAAATTTCATCTGATCTATTTCCCGTGAAGTGCCCGGGTTTCCCGATTTACCCCGATTTCCCCTATTTTTGAGACCTCCGTCGGAAAAAACGACCTTCATATTCGCGTTCTGGCAGCCTTTTCAGGTCCAAATGGGCTAAAATAGGTAGTAAAACCTAGCGCGATTAAAAGGCCATTGGTGGCCTTTAGGAGACATGCAATTCTGCCGTATTTTTGCAAACGGAGGCAGAGACAGGCGTATTCTCCACAGGAACTAAAAATAGGGATAATCCGGGGATTTTCGGTATTGACCCGGAGATAGTAGCAGGAAAAGGAGCCCGTATAGGGCTTATTTACGCTCATATCTAGTATCCAGCATTCCATACATTCAAAGGAAATGCAATAAAAAATCAAATCAGAAAAGTTTCCCCAGAAAAATTTGGTATTTTTTGCCTCCCACGTTTTCTGGATTTACCAAGGATGGTCAGAAGGAATAACCTTAAAATTCCCGCATAATCTTAATCGCACAAAACTCACCGCACATCGTACACTCAGTTTCGCCATCAGCGAGTTCCCGTGCTCGTGCAGGATCAAGAGCACAACATATCTGACCCTCCCGATCAAGCGCCGCACGCATCAGTGCAACCCTTTTGTCGGCTTCCACGTTTTTGTATTTTACTGTGTCACCGATATGCGCAGCAATCCGGAATGCGATGAGGCCTTCCTTGACTGACTCAGGGCCAGGAAGCCCAAGATGTTCGGCGGGCGTAATATAACAGAGATAATCAGCTCCTGCCGCACTTGCAATACTCGCGCCGGCACAGCCAGCGATATGGTCATACCCAACCGCAATATCAACCGGAAGCGGCCCGGCAACAAAGAGAGGAAAGGCGGACTGCCGTTTCTGATATCGGACATACGAAGCGATCCGATCGCTCCGGATGTGTCCACCGGACCCTTCGATAATTACCTGTACCCCTGTTTCATGGGCACGATGTGCGAGTGCGACATTCGATCGAATTTCCTCAAGTTGTGCTTTATCGCGCTGGTCATGGATACACCCGCTTCGCGCAGTATTCCCCAGTGAAAGTATGATATCGTACTTTTTGCAGATAGAGAGGACCTCCTCAAAGTGTTCGATGAAGGGGTTTTCGCACTGGTTTATCAGCATGAAGGCACTGGTAATCGAACCGCCTTTTGAAACAACACCGAGAATCCGGTTCTTCCTGCGGAATTCCTGCAGCAGGGTGTGGCTCACGCAGTGAATCACGCACGAGCTGATACCCTGCTCTGCCTGCATCGTAAGGGTTGCAAGGATGTCCTCGGCAGTCATCTCTTTTAAGCCGTGTTCCACAACCGTTTGGTATACCGGTACGGTAGTTATCGGAAGCGTTGTACTGGCGATGATTGCCGCCCTGATAGCGTTGATGTCCCCGCCCATGGAGAGATCGCTTATTGTATCCGCTCCGTATTGTTCGGCAATATGAGCCTTGGCGATCTCATCATCTACACAGACTTTACTTGTTGAAGTGCCGAGATTGACATTGACTTTTGTGCAGAGCCCTTTCCCAATGCCTATGCAACGTTTGCCGCGCTGCATGATGACCACACTTCCTTCAGCTACCCTCTCGCACAAGAGTTCTGCATCAATTCCTTCAGCTGCGGCTACTGATACCACCTGCCAGGGTGTCTTCCCTTGTCGTCCCTGATCAATGAGAGCATGCATTATTTCCTTGCTCCTGACGGGGTTTCCAAAAAATTGAATACACGTGAGTGAATCCACTCATAGCAAACCAATTCCTGATCATTCTTTCATATTTTGGAGAACAAGATTGGCTGCATGCTCCCCGGAGAGGAGCATACCGCCAAACACCGGTCCCATGCGCTCTCTCCGCCGACCGCATTTGCCGACATACCGGCAACAATAAGACCGGGGAAAACTTCCTTGGTATGCTGGAGGATACGGGATTCAGCCCGATCTGCCCACATGAAACTCTCGCCTTTTACCTCGATATTCCCACCTTTCTTTTCCACAAGCCTCGCAACAACCGAGTCGTGACCGGTAGCATCGACAGCATACCGGCAGCCCATGACAAGCGGATCGACATGGAGTTTTCCCATCTCCACGGCAGTCCAGTTGATCACGAGCCCGCTGATCCGCCCGTCTGCCTTGATCATGACATCCTCTACGGACGTGAGATTGAAGAATTCAGCCCCGGCATCACACGCGGCAGCGGTAAGTTTGGAGACCGCTTCAACGGATTTTGCAACATAATATCCTTCTTTGTAGGGAGTTGATTTGATTGAGAACCGGTCAAGCAGGCGGCGTGCCTCTTCCTGCACGACAATCCGGGGAAACATCATCCCGCCACCCCACATCCCGCCACCGACCGAGAGTTTCTTTTCAATGATGCCAACCTTGATACCTTTTTCAGCGATCAGTGCGGCGCAGGTAAGTCCGGCCGGCCCGGCTCCCACGACAGCCACATCCAGTTCCATATAATCGATCAGGGTATTCATCTGTGCTGAAAGAATCGCCCTGCTGATGGTAATTTCGTCGAGTTCCATGGTAATTGCCTTCACAGTATATTATTCAGAATACTATTACAACGTTAGGAATCGGGATAGGGAAAAGAATTATTCCCGCGATTGTGCATAGTCCCGTGCAAGTTCGCACACATCCCGTGCAATCCCAATGGGTTCATCCCCCACAATGATACAGACCGGCTCCTTTCCCATTCCTCCGGCATCGCAGATAATTTTTGGCACTCTCCCCCCAGCGACCCGGACCGCCTCTGCCGCCTTCCACTGCATCGATGACCCTGCAATCCTGATTTCGGCAGGCTCGGTCATACGGTCAATCAAGACAGATACCCAGCCTTGCTTTATGCAATAGTCTGACAGCCAGTCTGAAAACCCCGGGGGATTTGCAAAATCGATCCCGGCCCGGACGGATAGATCGGTCTTCATGAGTTCGATGATGAGCCGTGCCATATGGTCCGATGCCCCGAACCGGACTCTCCCGGCAGCCCGTGGCATGCCATTGATGATGGTAATCCGGCCATCTACGGCCATGACTTCTCCGGGAGTTTTTGCATGTGGTTGTGCAAATACCATGTTCGTCCTGACTTCAGGAATGAGAGAGACAAATTCCCGGCACGCCTCAATCTCCTCAAGGGCAATCGTCATCCGTCCGAACATGTCGATCTCAGTAGCGAGGTCGGGTTGTTTCATCGCGATCCTCTTATCTTGTGAATAATGTGACGGGATGGAATATTGTAACTATGGTTACGTGGCCCGGATAATTCTGGCCACCAAGAATTGCATGATAATTCGCAGGACTGGCTTGACCGTGTCGTGACGGATGTAAGACACCGGGAGAATTTAACCGGTTGCGGGTATGAGATACCCCTCAGCCCGTTTTACTTTTTTATCATGGGAAGAGGCAACGCCAGCCGGAATGAAGAGAACGCAAGCGGGTGGGACGAGAACGGGTGAACCGGCGTTTTACAACCCCACGATCAGCCCTCGTTACGGTTCATCGGCTATTCAGGTGTCGCTTGACGATCGATCAGCTTGTCGGAATCATATGGTTTTTACAAGACTTTACTTCAGCCGTTACGTATAAAATACCGGAAAGGTTTACCGATTACCGGTACCTGTAGTCCCGTTTCATGGAACTTCATCATAATTATTAAATATATATGCGCCATTCCATCAGTTGTCGTAAAAAAAATAAAAATTTTGGAGGAATCCAACCGTTATAATGCAACATGGGGTACTGAACCGGTCATCATTACTGCGACCGTGAATGCATGACCGGATACGGTGTCGTTACTGATGATCCAGATCGGAAATATCACTCCTGAATAATTTATTCCAGGCGAGGCTATGAGAAAAATTACAACGGATCTATCACGGGTAACTGAACCGGACATCCCCATTTTAACAAAAAAAATCATACCTCAAAGCACTCCGGAGGTACACAATCCCAACAGGATGGAGAGGAAAGGTGCATGATGACATCAGCAATCCGCATCCTCTACGTAGACGACAATCCCGATCTGCTGGAACTAGGCAAATGTTTCCTTGAGAGTGAGGGCGTCTTTACCATCGATACAATATCATCAGCAAGCCTGGCACTCGGACAGCTGAAGGATGTACAGTACGATGCAATTATCTCCGATTACGAGATGCCGGATATTGACGGGATCACGTTTTTGAAAACGCTTCGCGCTGCAGGCGATACCATACCATTTATCCTCTTTACCGGCCGGGGCCGGGAAGAAGTGGTCATCGAAGCGCTCAACAACGGTGCTGACTTTTACCTCCAGAAAGGAGGTGATCCCGCATCCCAGTTCACCGAACTGGCGCACAAGCTCCTCCGTGCAATCTCCGAGAAACGGGCAGAGATGGCCCTGAAGAAAAGCGAACAGGAATACCGGCAGCTAATCGAAAATACCGATGAGGCGATCTGCGTTGTCCAGGACGGGTTGCTCCGGAGGGCAAATCCGCAATCAACAAAATTCACCGGGTTTTCCGAGCAGGAACTGCTCGACCAGCAGTTTACCCGGTTTGTTCACCCGGAAGATCGTGGAATGCTGCTCGACCTGTATAAAAAGAAGATTGAGGGAGAACCTGTTCCGTCCCGGTGTACGTTCCGGGTATACCAGAAGGACAAAACAATCCGGTGGGTTGAACTGAATGTTGTTGCTATCTCCTGGAATGAGCGCCCGGCCACCCTGAACTTCCTGACCGATATAACCGGGCGCAAACTGGCAGAAGAGGAACGGCTCAGGAAAAACGAGGAACTCAATGCTTCCTGTGAGCAGATCGCTGCAACCGAAGGGGTGCTCCGCAAGCAGCTGCATGAACTTGCAGAAAAACAGGCAGCTCTCGAAACCTCTGAAGAGAAATTCCGGGCATTTACCGAGAGTATCACCGATTTCACCGTAATAACCGATCTTAACGGCATTCTATCCTATGCCAGTCCTTCGGTACAACGGATCTCCTGGCAGGAATCTGACAGATTGCCCGGTAAGAAAATTCTTGAGATGGGGACCGCGTTTGGGCTTCTTCCTGCAGATATCGAAATAATCAGGGTGTGCGCCCAGGCCGCAAGGCAGAAGCCCGGGGTTTCCATCCCGGTTCCCCCGTTCCGGGGATATCACCGGCACGGTCGTACGATCTACGTTGAAGGCAATCTCACCTTTCTCCCTGATGTGAAAGGGATTTGGGGATTCGTTTTCCATGGACGTGATATAAGTGATCGAAAACAAGCTGAGGATGCGCTCAGGGAGAGTGAGGAACGGTACCGTGAGTTTTTCAGGACAACGCTGGACAGTGTATTCATCACAACCCCGCAGGGGCGATATATCGATTTTAATGATGCTCTGGTAAAAACGCTTGGCTGCAGGAACCGCGAAGAAACGTTTGGCATCGATGTTGCTTCCACCTATGCCTACCCGGAGGAACGGCATGCGTTCCTTGAACGCGTCAGGAAGAACGGATATATCCATGAATTCCCCCTCCAGTTTAGAAAACGGGATGGTACAATATTTGATGGTCTCATTACGATAGTACCCCAGAATAACCCGGACGGTACTACCAGGGCGTATATTGGCACGGTCCGGGATATCACCGAACAAAAACGCATCGGGAATGCACTCAGGGAGAGCGAAGAACAGTACCGCCGGATTTTTGAATCGTTTGAAGACCTGTATTACCAGATAGATATAAACGGGCTCATCACGGTCCTCTCCCCCTCCCTGTATCGCCTGACCGGGTGGACGCAGCAGGAATTAATCGGAAAACCGGTAACAGATATTTATGCCAATCCGGAAGACCGGCAAACCCTGCTCAATGAGATCGCGAAGAAGGGACATGTGAGGGATTATGAGGTGCTCCTGATCAGACGGGACGGGACACGGGTTCCGACATCAATAAGCGCGAACCAGATCTTCAATCCTGATGGTACTCCCGCAGGAATTGCGGGAGAAATCCGGGATATTACTGAACGCAAACGGGCGGAGGATGCCCTGCGGGAGCGGGAGCAACGGTATCACGCGGTTGTGGAGGGCCAGACGGAGTTCATCTGCCGTTTCCTCCCGGATGGGACACACGCTTTTGTGAACGGGGCCTATTGCCGTTACTTCGGGCTGGACCAAAAAAAGATGATCGGAAGCAGGTTCAGGCCAGAAATTCCCCCGGACGATGCAGCTTCGCTCCGGCAGTTTTTCGCATCGCTTACGCCGGAAAATCCTGTCGGGGTAATCGAACACCGGATCATCATGCCGGATGGCAGCATGCGGTGGCAGCAGTGGAGCGATCGTGCCATATTTGATCCGGATGGCAGGACCGTGAAAGAATACCAGTCGGTAGGTCGCGATATCACCGACCGTAAAGAAGCCGAGACCGCCCTTGAAATGAGCGAGCGGCATAAGAATGCCATCATTGCAGCGATGCCGGATACCCTGGTCATCTTTTCCCGTGACGGTGTGTACCTGGACTATCATTCAAATGATGAGAATGTGCGCACACTCCACACCGGTACAATCATCGGTACGAGTATCCGCGATACCTGTATCAATCCAGATGTGGTGGGACAGATCCTGCAGAAAATTTCCCTTGCGATCGATACCGGCAACCTCCAGCAGGTTGAATACGATATCACCCTTCATTCCGGCTGCCATCATATCGAGGCCCGGCTGGGACGGGTTGACAAGGAACGGGTACTCGGGGTTATCCGGGATCTTACGGAATACAGGAAGCTCATCGGGACCTCAAAAGAAAACGAGTCCAGAATCAAACAAATTTTTGAAACCATGGAAGATCTATATTTCCAGACCGACAATGAGGGAATCATCCGGATGGTATCGCCATCCATAGTCCGGTTTACCGGACGAAACGCAGAGGATCTTATAGGAACACCGATACGCAACCTCTACGAAAACCCTGCCGGGATAGAGTATATGTATTCAATCCTTTCTGAAAACGGTTTCATTCACGATTACGATGTGATGCTGAAAAAAATGGATGGGACATCCAGATCAACCTCCCTATCAGCGTTCGTTATAAAAGATGAAACGGGAATGCCCATTGGAGTAAGCGGATTAGTACGGGATATCACCAGGCGCAAGCAGGCGGAGGAGGCGCTTCAGCAGGCGAACCAGAAACTCAACCTCCTCACCTCCATCACCCGCCACGACATCAACAACCAGCTCACCGCACTGAACGGGTACCTTGCCCTTCTAGCAAACAAACAGCCCGACACAACTCATAGTGAATATTTCCAGAAGGTAAAAATCGCCGCACAGCGGATCGCTGACATGATCCAGTTCACCAGAGAATACGAGAACATTGGCGTTAGTACTCCCCAATGGCAGGATCCACGCACGCTCGTGGACACTGCGGCAGCACAGGCCCCGCCCGGCAGGATCCTGGTGAAAAACGATCTCCCTGCCGAAACGGAGGTGTTCGCAGATCCCCTCATTGCCAAGGTAATCTACAACCTGATAGACAACGCCATGCGGTACGGAGGGAAGATCACGACTATCCGGTTCTCGGTTGAGGAATACGATGGCCATTTTATCATTGTATGTGAAGACGATGGCGATGGTATTCCTGAAGCGGAGAAGATGAAAATTTTCGAGCGCGGGTTCGGAAAGAACACAGGTCTTGGCTTACCACTTTCGCGGGAGATCCTTTTAATTACGGGTCTCACGATCACCGAGACCGGTGAGCCGGGCAGGGGGGCACGATTCGAGATGGCGGTGCCAAAAGGGGCGTGGCGGATCGCCGGTGTACAGTAAAAATATCACAGAACAGAAAGAATTGACCCCTTTACTTTTTATCGGGGAACCACGGTTTAAAATTCTCCCGTCAAGAAAATCCATGAAGTCCGTGGGGGAGGGCTCCGTTAAGCGTATTATAACTGTGAAATTTTGATCGCTGATCACGTCGCTTCTCTTTTGTTTGTTTCCTCCCCGGTTCATGGACCGGCTTACGTCACTCAACTGCCAAAAATCCCATTTTTAGAACCTCCGTCGAAGAATCCGCGGGATTCTTCTCCTGTTTCACCCATTCTGGGTTTGACACTCGGAAAAATCGACCTTCATATTCGCATTCCGGCAGCCTTTCCGGTGCCCGGATGGGGTAAAATAGGTGGTAAAAACCGGCACGATTTAAGGGCCTTTGGTGGCGGTTATACGAGGTGTAATTCTGCCGTATTTTGGCAAACGGGGCGAGGATAGGGCATATTCTCCGCAGGAATGAAAAAGGAGTGTTTTACGGGGTTTTCCGGTATTGGCCTGGGGATATGTGGGAGAAAAGGAGCCCGTATAGGGCTTATTTTACCTGGGGGATCATACCCTCGTTTTTGAGGCTTCCTGACGAGAAAAAGAGGGGTCAGAACCCCCTCCCCGAAATCAACGCGACAATTCCCGGTGCTGTCGCCAGGTACGGTTGATGCCACTCATAACCGGCCTCTCAGTGACCTGATGAACATCACAACCATAACAGCGATAAATGAAAGTCCGGTCGGGAGAGGCAACGATTGTTCCATCATAGGAGATTCCGGATTGAAAACGCAGGTCTGGTATTCCATTAACCCCGGAAAAGTTGACATTATCAGGGTTTTGAGTTGTGGCGTATGTTCCTGCAGATTTGCTGGTCCAACAATGCCATAGTACGTGATATAGTAACTCGGTTCCGGGAACATGTTTGTAGAAATGATGACAAAATATCCCGCCGTGAGGGAATTCTCATATCTTATTGCGTCAATCTGCCGGGTTGAAAATCCTGATATGTATGAATTATTCGTCCGGGCAAGTTCCGGGGAAAGATCAAGTGAGACGTTAGATACCGTTCCATGTCGTGTCAGATACCCAAAAAGGGATTCCCTCTGCGTACTGAATTCATCCCAGTCTGCAAAATACCAGACTTCAGATACGTATCGTTCACCCGTATTCTCACATGAAATGTTCATGAAAGCATAGTTTTCAGACATATTGAGAAAAAACGGCGGGGGTCTGAACGGGTGATTAAATGCTTTAAAAGAATCAGTTTCAGTGAAACAGTCACCTGCCGACTGGTTGATATAAGGTGGAAAAAGGTGCGGAAGTAAATAGCCAGGCCGGTTATCGAGTGGCGGCGCCCCGGCGCTGGCTACAGAGATAAAAGACGAGAAGATAATGATTAAAAAAAGGAAAATGAAATGGAACTTGATTTTGCCATATTTTCCCTGGTGTTGATTCATACGAAATCAGTTCCCTGTTGTTTTACTAAAATATGGTTTTTTTCATTCCGGTTTTTCCGGAGAAGTTCCATTTTCATTAGGTATCACGACCGGCTAACTTATCGTATTTTTTGAGTTGTTGTGGTCGATATGCTCTCGTTCAGAGGGGTGCTGTTCGGGACGAATGTAAATGCCTTTGCAGCTGAAGACTGGGCTGCTGCAATCATAGACTGGTCATTCACTTCGATAATATACGGAGTTTGATCCGTACCAATACCTGTTGATGATCCATAACTCATCGAAAGTCCCATATAGTTACGAACAATCAATGTGAGCGTATTGGAACCTGTATTCATACCTGATGTCAGTTCCAGCGGCGCATGCTGATGTGCATAGTGGCCTTCGGCATCGAACTGTATCCCATTTGGAGTATCAACAGTGAAACCGTCGTCGGCGTGCGTTCCGATAAGTTCTGAACTGCTGCCCGAGAGATACACGCGCCCGTTCCCGTCCCAGTTACAGGAAACTGTCATCGGATCGGACTGGGGCCAGTTTTGCGGATACCTAGTTGCATCGAATGCATCCCCGGCTTGACAAAGCGGTACGATTGCAGGGAGAGCATCTTCTTTAAATGTGGTAGTGATTGTATGGTCTGAAGTTACATCTGAGAACGTGTAGGGATTCTGAGTAACGGGAGAATTATCAACAAGGATTTGATCAATGATGTAACCGGAATCGGGAGTACTTGTGAACACTACCTCGGTACCTGTTGGCACCTGAATAGACCCCGCCGGATAAATGGTTCCGTGAGAGCCGGCAGAAGATGTGATTGTATAGGTATAATCCGGGCGTTCGTAAGTGTTCATTGCTCCGACCCAGTTACCAAAGCGGATATATGTATCCGACGGATCATCCCACGTAGTGTAAATTCTGATGAACTTGGATGAGCCCCAGCTATCATACCCATATCCGACTGCCGCGACGCTATGTCCGAAAGCATAGATTGGCTCCCCTGCCCATAGCATTGACAATACAAACGGTCTGTCAGAATCAATTTCGCTTTGAATAGCCGGCCAGCTATATGCGGTAACGACTGCACTTCCAGAGGTATAATGATAACCATTATCGACAGCAACAACTCTGTTTATTCCGTATGCTATCATCCAAGGCCATGTTGAACCACTTGCATCGGTACCCATAGCAAGAGCCAAATCCTCATTCAGAGGATCGCCATTAGGCATTTGTGCATCAGGTAATCTGGTAAGACCGCGATCGCGCCAATATCCCAGAACCATTGCGGCTGATGTTGGTGAACAACCATGGAGCCACTTAAAATTTGGAACACCAGAAATTATTTTCTCAATGATATATGATGCTGACACAGATCTGACTTCGGCCGTTTTCGTTGATGAAGATACACTCACTTTATCGACGGCATCCCACTCAGCCTGTGCTTCCAATTTTTTCTCTTGGTGGAATTTCTGGATTGAGGTTTGATCAAGAACTGCTCGTACTTCATTTTGTGCAGCAGTCAATTCAGCGCTGATCGCGGTATTCCCGGAACCGGAGACCGTTTTTGGCTCAATAATTCTCATCTCATAAAGGTCAACAAGAATTTTGTCCTGGCTTTGTTGCGATGTACTTTTCACAGTACTGGTTTTTTCAACCGGATATTCCATATAAAAGAAGGTTGCCCCAAGATAAAGCGGGCGTCCTGCACCAAGAGTGGCCTGCTGTGATTTCGCATCAGCTGCTGCAAGTTCTGTTACTTTTACCTGATTGGATATCTCACGGTCGGGGGTCTTGCCTTTGGAAAATTCCAGTAGAGGATAATTATCCCGTGTGGCAGAAATCATCAGGTACCCGGCGTACTGTCCATTTACAAGGACATCAAACGAGTATGCAGATTTTTTCTCATTAAAATCATAATAGGTAGTTGCTTTTTGAACGGTTGCCCCTTTCCAATCCGAATATTCTTGCATCGAACCAGAGATTTGCTCAACATAATAATTACCAACGGACGTCGCTATTTCTACACTGACAAAATTTTTATCCGGAATAGTATTATCTGGTTCAGCGCTCACCATCGGTACGATAATCATCGCTGCTAGCAACAAGACGAGCAGGATGACTGTCGGTTTAAACAATTTCATATGACTTATAACCTCCTTTTTCTTCAAATGGAGGCATGATCCAAATCTTCATGAGGTCAGAAAATTATTGTATCATGCCGTTAAGGCAGGTAGGGTTCATCCTGATTCGAAGTTATGGTGAACCCCGTCGTACAATCTCCAGTTTATTCTTACGATCATATAAAATCGTAAGATGCAGGATGTTCGATAACAATTTTCTCAAAAAACCGTCGATTGTAAATTTTAACGCCATTATCAAATTATAACAGCATTAAAATTTTCAATGGTATTGTAACAACCCTAAAAGAATTCTTAACAAAAAAAGTTCAAATTCGAAGGGATAAGTGTTCCTGTCACCCCCCCATCCCCGTAATCAGCCCGACAATCTGCTGAGCTATCACCGGGTCCAGGACCTGAGCCAGCACCAGCCCGGCCATCGAGATGAATAGGGTCCAGAAGACTTTCTTCACCTGCTCGTTCTTCCCGAACGCCTCGATCGCGGCGTCCGTGTCCGCCTTCATGGCTTGCTGGATAAGCTTCGGCAGGAACACGAAGAGCGGCAGGAAAAGAAC
>Ga0172381_10004287_pt1 | contig 14797 bp, 13 predicted proteins | sample Leawel6488metaG_FD_119754 | JGI IMG/M metagenome (GOLD analysis project Ga0172381, IMG submission 119754) | Leachate microbial communities from a municipal landfill in Southern Ontario, Canada - Leachate well 64-88 metaG | ecosystem: Engineered > Solid waste > Landfill > Unclassified | place...
CAAAAGACTCAGGCATGAAGTTATGGAATCCCTTCACCTCTAAGAAATCAGCACAGCCAAAAGAAGCTGTCTCCGAAGCACCTAAAGCTAAGAGCTGGTCACCGTTAAACTTTAACAAGTCCAAAAAACAGGTTAGTGAAACTATAGTTGTTGAAAAAGCGCCGGAGGTTACGGTGTCAGCATCGGTGTCTGATGCTAAGCCGGAAGAGGTTGGGACTCCTGCTGAACCCACACAGCCTGTGTCTGAGGAAAGTGTGCCGGAACAGACTGTGGCTAAAGAAACTGTAGTTGAGCAGACTGTTGCTACAGAAGCTCCTGTTGAAGAGGCTGCGACTACAGAGTCCAAGGTTCAGGAGCAGGAAAGCGTTGCTATACCAGCTGATGGATCTGAAAAGCCAAGCGAGATAAAAGTTACTACCAACGAAGCGGAAGTTAAAGCAGCTGAACCAAGGCCGGATACGTATGCTGCGCAAGACCAGGAAGAAAATCCGGACGACCAAATAGAGAGATCAGAGTATTAAAAGGCTGAGATCGGAGATATCAGCACTTAGCCAACAGCGTGGCTTAATAAACTTGGCCTATGTCAGAGACATAGGCACTTAGCCAACAGCGTGGCTTAATAAACTTGGAGACGGTATGAAGCCTTCATTCTTTAAAAATGTTTGTTTATTAGCGGTCCTTACCTTTTTTGTTGCAGGGTGCGGATATACCACGCGATCTCTTCTGCCTTCTAATATTAAAAAAATAAGGGTTGAGAATTTTAAAAATGGCATCAATGTAGCGGCGGAGCAGAGCAATTTAAGGATGTATAGAGGATACAGGCCCGGTATGGAAGTAAATCTTACTACGGCTATTGTAAATAAATTCCTATCAGACGGGACCCTTAAGATAGCTAATGCGCAAAACGCAGATCTCATACTTACCGGCGAGCTTATAGATTTCAGCAGGGGAGCTTTGCGTTATGATGAGAACGATAATGTGGAAGAGTATAGGATTAAGCTGATAATAAATATGGAAGTCAGGTACGCCAAGACTGGCGAATTGATGTGGAGCGAAAAAGGGTTTGCCGGCGAGACGACTTACAGGACGTCCGGCGGTCTGGTAAAGAGCGAATCGGCTGCAATAAACGCGGCCATCGAAGACCTTGCCAGAAGGGTAGTGGAGAGAACCGTTGAGGTATGGTAAATTCGAAGTCCCCGGTCTTTTTATTCCTCGGCGCTGATAGTTACTCCAAAGATCAGGCTATAAAGAAGCTCAGCGATTCTATTTTTGGCAGTTCATCGCGGGACCTGGACTACAAAGTATTTGACTGCAATGAAGACGAGGCGTGCGACATCCTTGACCACGTTTCAACAATTCCATTCCTGGCATCTAAACGGCTTGTTGTAGTAAAGAATTTTAAAAAGCTTTCCGAAGAAGACATCTCCCGCATTATTGCATATATAAAAAATCCCAATAAATATACATATCTTGTTATCGACGCAGAAGACGAGTCTATTTTAAAAGACCATCCTGAGATTATGCGTAATGTCGTGTCGAGCAGGTTTGGTGAATTGTCCGATCCGCAGTTCTACTCACGTGCCAAGGAAATGCTTTCATCTGCAGCGCCTGGCAAGAATATTACTTCCGATGCGGCGAAGGCGCTGAAAGAACTTTATGGCGGCGATATGGGGTCTGTGTCGCAGGAACTCAAAAAGCTTTCCTCTTTTGTAGGCGACAGAGATCAGATAGAAGCTGAGGATGTTGAATCGGTTGCGGGTAAGCATATCAGCGCTTCGGCGTTTGATCTTACGGACGCCATCGAAGTAAACGATCTTAAAAAGGCGCTCGGCATTATATCTGAGCTTACCCTTTCAGGTAAAAAACATTATGAGATTGTGGGCTTGTTATGCTGGCAGATGAAACGATTATTTAAAGGCAGACTGCTTCTGGAGAAAGGAACGCCCGATGCGCAAATTGCCGGTGCTCTCAGGATAAACAGGCGTTATTGTGATAGATTTTTAAAGCAGCTGAAGGCGTCGACTCTTACCGGAATAGAATCCAAGATGAAAATCCTGCTGGAAACAGATCTCGATATAAAAAGATCCAGATATGATCCGGCTATTGCGCTGGAATTTGCAGTTATAAAACTATGCCTTGGTGCTTAGACAGTTTTAGATGTGAGCATCTTCATAAGACGGGATATCTTGCGTGCTGCCGTATTCTTTTTGATAATCCCTTTTGATGCGGCCTTATCCAGTTTTGAAATGAGAGATGATAAAGCTTTTTTTGCCTCATCATTCTTTTTTGCTTTTGCAAGGCTCTCAAAATTCTTTACTGCAGTTCTCAGATCCGACTTTGTTGAGATATTTTTAAAATGTCTCTTCTTAGCTTTTCTGAGTTCTTTATACGCGGTTCTTTCTCTTGGCAATGTAGGCTCCTATGGTTAATATTTTTTGTCAATTTATCCAACGAAGGGTAAATTATATCACGTAAGGAAAATGAGGTCAATATCTTTGTATGAGTAAAAAAAGTCTGATAAAATCGACCGGAGTAATAGGTTTTGCGACCGCTACCAGCAGAATCCTGGGTTTTGTCCGGGATATAGTAATAGCCAAGTTCTTTGGCACCGCTATTTTTGCCCAGGCTTTCGTTATAGCCTTTCGAATACCGAATCTTTTGCGCGATCTTGTAGGCGAAGGGGCGACAAATTCCGCTTTTGTTCCGGTCCTTACTGATGAATTGACGAAAAAGGGTAAAAAAGATTTCTTTCATCTGGCACAGATTATCCTTAATATAATGTTCTGGGTGCTTCTGGCATTGACACTTCTCGGAGTTTTACTGTCGCCGCTTATAGTCCGGCTCATAGCGCCCGGATTTTCAGCCGATCCCGAAAAATTTAATGTAACGGTTAAACTGACAAGGATATTGTTTCCGTTTCTGTTCCTGGTAGGCCTGTGGGCATACGCTATGGGCATACTGAACTCCCTGCGGAGTTTTGCCGCTCCGGCTTTTGGACCCAGCATAATGAATCTTTCAATGATCCTATGCGCTGTATGGTTTGGCGAGAACATTTTCGGGCTGGCGACAGGTGTTCTGGCTGGCGGATTTTTGCAGCTGGCAATACAATTTCCGCCGTTATATGCTAACGGGTGGCGGCCGCGGCTGACCACAGAGTTTAAACACCCGCAGGCTAAGAGGGTGGGGCTTCTGTTAGTTCCGCGAGCTCTCGGTGCATGCGTCTATCAGGTAAATGTATTCATAAGCACCATATTGGCCTCTTTATCCGCTATAGTGGGCGATGGGGCTGTCGCTGCGCTATATTATGCTAACAGGATATGGCAGCTGCCTCTTGCGATATTCGGCATTGCGCTCGCGCAGGCGCTGCTTCCTATGATGTCGAGACATGTCGCGCTGGATGAAAAAGATAAACTCAAAGAAGCATTGCTATTTTCGCTGAACATATTATTCTTCATACTCATACCGTCTACAATAGGCCTTATAGTTTTAAGGGTGCCGATAATCAAAGTATTGTTTGAGCGCGGCGCGTTCACGTCTTACTCAACTGACATAACATCGGTAGCGCTTCTTTTTTACGCGGTAGGGTTGGTCGCATGCGGCGGCATAAAGGTCCTCGTCAATACGTTCTATTCGATGCACGATACGATGACGCCGGTTAAAACAGCGCTGGGCAGCCTTGTCCTGAACGTTGTGCTGAGCGCGGCGCTGATGTTCCCTATGAAGCTCGGCGGGCTTGCCCTGGCTTCGTCGGCATCGGCAGTATTTAACTTTTTTGCATTATATGTACTGCTAGAGAAAAGGATAGGGGATTTTGGAACGAAATCCATAATTGACAGTTTTTTTAAAGTTACACTGGCAAGCATCGTGATGGCCATTGCATTGCAATTTCTCGCTATGCGTATCATGAATTTTACATTCATTTCGCTTATAGGATCTATCGTTCTGGGGATAGCGGTATTTTTATTTTCAAGCTATGTATTTAACGTCAAAGAATTGAAAGACCTTCTCGCATGGATCTCAAGGAAAAAGTAAAAGCCCTCCCGATCTCGCCCGGTGTGTATATAATGAAGGGATCCGACCGCCAGGTCCTTTATGTGGGCAAAGCCATAAACCTTAAAAAACGGGTGTCGAGTTATTTCTATCCTAACCGCAGATTGAATGAGCGGATCGACCAGCTTGCAGCTTCCATCGCAGACATTGAATATATGACTACCTCTACAGAGGCTGAGGCGCTGATCTATGAGAATAGTCTTATAAAACAATTAAATCCCAAATACAATATTGCATTGCGTGATGACAAGAGCTACCCTATGCTCAAATTGACCGTGAATGAAAAGTTCCCGCGTATTTTTATAACCCGGCGGAAAGTAAGCGACGGTGCTATTTATTACGGGCCATACGCAAGCGCCAAGCTTCTTAAGGAAGCGGTGGTAATTTTAAGGCAGATGTTTCCTTTGCGGACTTGCGGTAAGCTGCCGAAAAGCCTGTGCCTTAATTACCACATAAAACAATGCCTCGGACCGTGTGTCGGGAAAGTGAGCGATGCCGAATATGCTGACGTAGTATCAGAGCTTAAATTATTTCTGGAGGGACGGCGGGCAGAATTATTAAAAGCGCTGACAGACAGAATGATAAAGGCTTCCCGCGGCGAGGATTTTGAGAAGGCGGCGGAACTGCGCGGCAGGATCGAAGCCTTAAGTACCATAAAAGAAGACTCGGTGAGTTATAAGCCTTTAGGCGAGATAGATGAGCTGAGAAGGGTGCTCGGAATAGATAAGCCGCTCGAAGTCATAGAGGCGTTCGATGTTTCCAATATAATGGGTAAAGAGGCCGTTGGTTCGATGGTATATTTTTATAAAGGCAGGCCAAAAAAAAGCGAGTACAGAAAGTTTAAGATCTCGACCGTTTCAGGGATAGATGATTATGCTATGATGCGTGAAATAGTCGGCAGAAGGTATTCGAGGCTGTCGGAAGAGGGCAGGGCGCTGCCTGATCTGATATTGATCGACGGCGGAAAGGGGCACCTGGCAGCCGCTTTGGGTGAGCTTGAAAAGCTGCATCTTTCAGATGTTCCGGCTATAGGCATAGCCAAAGAATTTGAACATATTTATACGAAAGACAAAAAAGAGCCGATCGTATTGCCCAAAGAATCCAAAGCTTTGCATTTATTGGAACGGGTAAGAGACGAAGCTCACAGGTTTGCCATAACCTACCATAAAAGTTTATTATCTAAGAAAGTGGAGAAGTCGGTCCTGGATGATATAAAAGGTATCGGCAAAAAGCGCAAAAGGGTTCTCATGTGTCATTTCGGTTCTATGGATGGGATAAAAAAGGCAAGTCTTGGAGAATTGTTGAAGGTGGGGGGTATGAATGAAAAAGCAGCGCAAAATATTATCGATTATTTCAAAAAATAAAGATCTGAGCGATTTTGAAAAATCTGTATATACGGCCGTTTTGAAAATCCCTTCTGGCCGGGTACGCAGCTATAAGTGGGTTGCCGAGACAATAGGCAGGCCAGGCGCTGCAAGGGCGATAGGCAACGCGTTAAACAAAAACCCTTATCCTGTTGTGGTTCCATGCCATCGAGTGATTAAATCGGACGGTTCGATAGGCGGATTTGCCATTGGATTAAAGGCTAAAAGACGTCTCCTGACTAAGGAAGGTGTTGATCTTTCGACAAGCTCAAGATCAAGCTGAGCTTGCCGAAGGCTTGACTACCTTTAGCGGCGCTGTTATAATGCTCAAAACGCCGAAGTCGGAGACTTCAGCGCTTGGCTGACAGGCGGCTGAATAAACTGGGAATAATAATGATCGCGGAACTAAAAGAAACAATAAATATATTAGAGGAGAAATTCAGGAACCTCAGAGGTTATCTTTGAGGTAAGCAAAAAATCTGAACAAATTGCGTCCCTGGAAGATGAAACATCGCAGGAAGGTTTCTGGAACGATGAAATCCGCTCCAAAGAATTATTTAAGAAATTAAAAGAGTTAAAATCTGATATAGAACCGTTCTTAAAGCTCGAAAACGAGTTTAAAGACCTGAAAGATGTAGTTTCTATAGCAGGGCCGGAAGACGCAGCGTCGCTGGAACATTTTAAAAATGATCTCTCCGTAATAACGAAAAAGCTGGATGCTCTGGAATTCCGGACGCTTTTAGGAGATGAGGCCGATAGATTTAATGCTTTCTTAAGCGTGAATGCCGGCGCAGGCGGAACTGAGTCATGTGATTGGGCTGCCATGCTTCTGCGGATGTATGTAAAGTGGGCTGAGTCGAAAGGCTTCGAGATCTCTGTAGTGGACCAGCTTTCAGGTGAAGAAGCCGGCATAAAGAACGCGACGATGCTGATAAAAGGCGAATATGCCTACGGTTTTATGAAATCCGAGACAGGTGTTCATCGTCTCGTGAGAATCTCACCGTTTGATTCAAATAAAAGACGTCACACTTCTTTTGCCTCTATAGATGTGATACCTGAGGTATCTGACGATATACAGCTCGACATAAAAGAATCCGATCTGAAGATTGATACATATCGCGCAGGCGGCAAAGGCGGTCAGCATGTCAATAAGACCGATTCCGCGGTGCGCATTACACATATTCCGTCGGGGATCATTGTGCAGTGCCAGAATGAACGGTCGCAATTTAAGAATAAATCAACGGCCATGAAGATGCTGAAGGCGAAGCTGTATGAGAGAGAACGGATGAAAAAGGTGAAAGAGATAGAGAGTGCCTACGACTCCAAGAAAGAGATCGCTTGGGGAAGCCAGATACGGTCTTACGTGCTCCATCCTTATTCAATGGTGAAGGATCACAGGACAGATCATGAGACCGGTAAGGCCCAGGCTGTCCTGGATGGAGAGATCGACGGATTTATAGAAGCTTATTTAAAGTGGGCCAAGGGCGAAGGCGTAAAGGGCCCTGCTCAGGATGCGAAAGGCTGGGATAAGTAAATAAAATGATAAATTATATTCTAAAAAAAATAATAGGCACACAAAATGAGCGGGCTATACGGCATCTTAAGCCGATAGTTGAACAGATAAATTTGCTCGAGCCGCAAATTTCTAAACTCTCAGACGACGCACTAAAGGCGAAGACGGCTGAATTTAAAGCGAAGATAGCTTTAAAACGTAAGGATTACCAGGATGAGCTTAACGGGCTCGAAGAGGCCTTTAAGGATTCAGCATCACCTGCCGAGAAAGAGAAGATAAAGAAAAAAGCCCGTGATGTAAAAAATAAAATATTTGAAGATGTCCTACCTGAAGCCTTTGCAGTAGTGCGCGAGACGGCAAAGCGCGTTCTTAAAATGAGGCATTTTGACGTCCAGCTTTTGGGCGGGCTTGTGCTCCATGAAGGCAGGATCGCGGAAATGGCGACGGGTGAAGGTAAGACGCTGGTTGCCACACTTCCTGTATATTTGAATGCCCTGACAGGTGAAGGTGTTCACGTCGTTACCGTAAACGATTATCTGGCGAACAGGGACCGCGGCTGGATGGGTCCTGTGTATGAGTTCCTTGGGCTTACGATCGGTGTTATACAGCATGACATGGAACCTAGGGCAAGGAAAGAGGCATATGCGTGCGACATAACCTACGGTACCAATAACGAGTTCGGATTTGACTATCTGCGCGATAATATGGTTGTTAATATAGAGGATATGGTTCAGCGGCCGCTTAATTACGCGATCGTTGACGAAGTTGACTCCATTCTTATAGATGAATCGCGCACACCGCTTATCATATCAGGACCGGCAGAGGAGTCCACAGACAAATATTACACCATAAATAAAATAATACCGCGCCTTAAGGGTAAAAAGATAACAGATAAAGACGAGATCGATGCTAAATATAAAGGCGTTGATATAGAAAAAGATATAGATTATGTAGTAAACGAAAAGAATCACACTGTCAGCCTCACCGAACAGGGTGTTAAGCGCTGTCAGGAATTTATAGGTGTTGAAAATCTCTATGATGATATCCAGTCGGAATGGGCACACCATATAAATCAGGCCATAAGGGCTCATGCGCTTTATCAGAAGGATGTGGATTATGTAGTTAAAGACGGCGAGGTGCTCATAGTCGATGAATTCACCGGCAGGCTTATGCCGGGCAGACGATGGTCCGATGGATTGCACCAGGCTGTAGAGGCAAAGGAAGGCGTTAAGATCGAGCGGGAGAATCAAACGCTCGCTACGATAACGTTCCAGAATTATTTCAGGATGTATAAGAAGCTGGCGGGTATGACCGGAACGGCAGAGACCGAGGCTGTGGAATTTGGCAAGATCTACGGACTTGATGTTGTCGTTATTCCTACTAACAGGCAAATGAAGCGTGCGAATCTTGCAGACGTAATATACAAAACCGAAAGAGAAAAATTTAATGCCGTATGCACTGAAATAGCCGAGCTATACAAAGTAGGCAGGCCGGTCCTTGTCGGAACTATATCCATAGAAAAGTCGGAACATCTGTCGAGCCTTCTCAAGCGCATGGGGGTGCCCCACCACGTCCTGAATGCTAAATACCATGAACAGGAAGCGCAGATCATCTCAAAGGCAGGTGCGCCTTACGCGATAACGATCGCAACAAATATGGCTGGGCGCGGTACGGATATTGTGCTTGGTGAAGGCGTTGCTGAGAAGGGCGGGCTGCACGTTCTTGGTACCGAACGGCATGAGGCGCGGCGTATTGATAACCAGCTGCGCGGAAGATCGGGCCGTCAGGGTGACCCCGGTTCGAGCAGATTTTATCTCTCGCTCGAAGATGACCTTATGAGGATATTTGGTTCAGACAGGATAAAGATGGTAATGGACAGGATGGGTATGGAAGAAGGACAGGATATCCAGCATCCTTTCATTACAAAAGCTATAGAGACTGCCCAGAAGCGTGTTGAGCAGCATAATTTTGAAGTGCGGAAACACCTCCTCGAATACGACAATGTAATGAACAGGCAGAGGGAAGTTATTTACGATGAGCGCCGTAAAATTTTACAGGGCGCGGATCTTAAAGAATATATTTATGAGATCATGGAAGAGGTCCTCGACTATGCTCTTGAGACATATCTTAATGACAAGTCCAGTGTGGATATGTGGGACTTTGACGGATTCAGTCAGTATCTCGATTCGCATTTTTCTGTGAGAACGAATGATATCAAGCTTGATGAGCTTAGAAAACCTGAGATACGGGATGTTGTGCTGGACAGGATGAAGAAGATTTATGAAGAAAAAGAATCTTCTATGGGTAAAGAGATGGCCAGATACATGGAGAAGATGATACTTTTACAGGTTGTTGATTCGAAATGGAAAGACCATCTTTATGCGATGGACAGCCTGAAAGAAGGTATAGGGCTGCGGGCTTATGGTCAGCGCGATCCTTTAGTAGAATATCAGCACGAAGGATATTCGATGTTCATGGATATGATAGACCGCATAAAAGAGGAAACGCTAGAGTATCTATTTAAGATCAAGACCGTGAAAGAGGAGAAAGAAGCGCCGGTTTTCCGTCCGGAACGTCAGCAGCTTTTGCATGAAGAGAAAACCCAATTCCAGGACGTTTCTCTTGCGGGGGCCGCTGAAGGTGCCGCTTCTTACGAAGGACAACTGCCCAAAGAAAATATTCCTACTTACAAAAGGGAAGAGCCGAAAGTAGGAAGAAACGATCTGTGTCCTTGCGGGAGCGGTAAAAAATATAAAAAATGCTGCGGACAATGAAACTGAAAATATTTCTTCCTGCGCTTTCAGCGCTGCTTTTAATACTGTCTTTTCCCGACTTCAATTTTGAATTTCTGGCATGGATAGCTTTTGTGCCTCTATTCTTCGCAATCGAAGGCAAGAAACCTGCCGCGGCATTCATGATTTCTTATTTTTCCGGACTGATATTTTTCTTCGGGACTATCTATTGGCTTATCCATGTAACGCTGCCCGGCATGATAATCGTTGTATTTTATCTTGCGCTTTATTTTGGATTGTTCGGCCTTATCTGTAGATCCTGTCTGGAAAAGGCGAAGAGTTATATTTTACTTTTAGTCATACCTTCTTCATGGGCAGCGCTTGAGCTTATCCGTTCCCACTTTATTACAGGTTTTGGCTGGAATCTATTAGGATATTCCCAGAGTTTTACTTTGCCGGCCATACAGATAGCAGATCTCGTGGGAGCCTACGGGGTGAGCTTTCTTATAATGCTGGTCAATATCGCGATTTTCCTTACCATAAAAGAACTGCGGGAAAAGAATTACTATTTAAAGATCCTTATGATAGCAATATTGGTTGTATTCATCTCTATCTGGTACGGGACAATAAGGGTCAGGAATGTATTTACCGGTGAGAAATTTCGGATAGCGGTTGTCCAGGGTAATATAGCGCAAGTGAAAAAATGGGATCCGTCTTTCAGGTCCGATATATTAAATAAATATGAACGTCTTACGCGGGAGGCAGCGCTTAAACATCCCGAGCTGATCATTTGGCCGGAAACATCCGTTCCCGGGTTTATGGAATCTGAACCAGAACTGTTCGGCAGGGTAAGTGCGCTTGCCAAGGAGATAAAAACACCTCTTCTGGTAGGTGCTCCAAGGGAGGATCCGGAAAAGAAAGACGCGTATTATAACAGTGCCATTTTTATTAATGCAGACGGCTTAGTTGGCGGCCGTTACGATAAGAGCCATCTGGTGCCTTTCGGTGAATACGTTCCCTTAAGGGCGCTTCTTTCATTCGTAGAGAATTTTGCACCGTCACCCATAGGCGATTTCTCCTCCGGGAAAAGTTATACAGTTTTCGATTTTTTTATAAAGCGCACCATAAAAGAAAAAGACCGCACCCTGCGTCTGGTTAAAAAGATCAGGTTCTCCACTCTTATATGTTTTGAAGACATTTTCCCGGATATTGCCAGGCGTTTTGTGGCAGGCGGAGCAGGGCTTCTTGTGAATATGACTAATGATGCATGGTTCGGGAAGACGTGTGCGGCGTATCAGCATGCGCAGAGCTCTGTGTTCAGAGCGGTTGAAAACAGGGTGAATGTGATACGTGCGGCAAATACCGGTGTCTCGTGTTTTATAGACCAGAGGGGCGAGATAGTAAATGAAGTTGTCGCGGGAAATGAATCTTTGTTTGTGGAAGGGTATGCGATACAGGATATTGTCATTACAAAGACGCGGACTTTTTATAATGTCTACGGAGATGTGTTTGCGTATATTTGTGTGCTGATAATGCTGGGCTCTATTTTTATAATATCGGGAGGCAAAAAATGATCCGTTTGATATTAGGAATGGCGGCCGGCACGCTGACTACGATAGCATTCATTCCGCAGGTAGTAAGGATCTATAAGATGAAAGACGCGAAAGAACTTTCTCTCGCAACCTTTTCCTTATTCTCTCTGGGTGTGTTTTTGTGGCTTGTCTATGGTATAATTATCATGGAATGGCCGATTATTCTGGCCAATGGAATAACGCTTATACTTATCTGCATGATCATTGCAATGAAAATTAAATATAGCAAAGCGAAATAAATATAAACAGGAGTCGAAGATGAGAAAGCTGAAAGTTTTGTTAGTGGACGATGAGCCGGATTTTTTAAAAGTCATGAGCCTTCATATTAATGAGTGGGGTTACAAACTTATAACTGCCACAAACGGCAAGGAATGCGTCGATGCTGTAAAGAATGAAAAACCTGATATAGTTATCCTTGATTATGTAATGCCGGATATGGATGGCCTGAAAGCTTTGGGGCAGATCCGGAAGTACGATAAAAAGTTGCCGGTTATAATGTTTACCGCAAACCCCGATATCAAGTCTATCCAGGGCACAAAAAAGCTGGGCGTCAGCGCCTATGTGCCGAAATTCTGCCTGTATACTAACGTCCCATCAGCGCTGAAAGACGAGCTGGATAAGGTTGCTAAAGAGCTTGAGCAATAGGCGCTCGTCGAAGCTAGATTGTCCCCTAAATTTTTATTAATTTTATACTGTATATTATTTTATACAATAAATTAATAAAACAACACACCTGATTTGTCATAGTTTGTCATACCTTTCGTATCTCTTTTATCCAAAATAGGTTATAGCTAATGAAGTTGGGCAATTCTGGCACGGTTTATGCTTATCTAATAGTGACTGATATTATTTAGCCTAAAGCGTAACTTATAATAGGAGGATATGGGAAATGAAAAAAAGCAGTTTTTTGGTTATAGTTGTATTTTTGTTATCTATATTTGTTAATAATGCCAATGCTACGGTCACTGTATTTCAGGATGGTTTGAATGGATACGAAGGCACTCAGGATACATTTGTGAGATATAATACGGATTCTTGTTATGGTAACCGTTCCACATTTTATTTTTTGGATGGAATAACTAATACCGGAGCTGATAAGGATACCCATATGCTCATTTCTTTTAATATTGGCTCTATCCCTTCAGGTATGCAAATAACCTCAGCTACGCTTTCAATGTATAAAGCATATACTACGGTTGACCCACTTGCCTCAGTTTACGAAATAACCAGCGGGCCTTGGTCTGAGGGGAACAGAAATGGAGGGGCAGAGGAGGGGTCCGTGGATTGGTACCATCGTATCCACGGCGGCGCTACTACTTCTAGTGTTGCCTGGAATTCTCCTGGATTAGGAGCGGGTACGGATTATGATGCTACAGCATTAGATGAGGAAAATATATCCGGAGCAGGCTGGTATGATTGGGATATAACTTCCGCTGCGCAGGATTGGTATGCCGAAGCCGACACTAACTACGGGTTAATTCTTAAAGCAACGGGACAGGCTTTTAATGCAGAAGGAACTAATCTTACCCAAGTATTTTTTACGTCCGAATACGGCAGTGGGTATAGCGCGTTAAGACCGAAGTTAACTGTTACCTATGGAGCTGTTCCCGAGCCCGCCACAATGACTCTATTTGGCATTGGCGGTCTGGCGGCAGCGTTATTAAAACGTAAAAAGAAGCTTTCATAGTACTTTTGTAAAATAGTTTTTTAGGGCTGAACTTAATCGTTCAGCCCTTTTTTTATTTATTTTAGTTTGGCAGGTATGGGTGTATCAGCCCCATAAATTCCTGTCCAGGCTTCTGTAGTTATCCACATACGTAGGGCACCCTTAAGGGTGCCATACGGCTACATCTGTCTGATATCTTGTCAGGCTTACCAAATTCCGGCGGCCCTATTAAAAGGACGTTGTGGACGCAATATGACAATCCTGTTCGAGGTAGAGGCGGCTTTAAAATGAAATAAGGCAGATATCCGATGCTTTCCGTCGGAGAATGGAGGCGCGGACGGTGAATATTTCACAAGAAATAATGAGATATGTGTAATGTAGCAATGGGTGTTAGGATATCAAAAAGGCATTTGCATGGCTTGGATATGTGTGATATACTTCATTTGTGGGAGTAAATAGAAAAAGCGGAGTTTATTTAATTCTTGTTTTTTTCTTGACGTTAACAATAACATGGTGTAAACTTACGAGGTGATAATCATGAAAAACTTAATAGATGAAAAAGGGGCCCGTTAAGTAATATTTTTTGCTTCCGGGAATTTTTTTAAAATAAAACTACGCAATTCCGGCGTAGTTTTTATTTTTGGATTAATAACCTCATCATCAATAATAGTTTGCCAGTAAGGATCATTATCCGCTATATTATCAAGGTTTTTAATTAAAACGCTAACGGGTTCATCCAATCTTATTAAGCAGCATGTTATGTTGCAGTATGTTTCTTTAGATAAGTCTGGCTCCTTACCAAATACTTGACCGTACCATTTTAAGCCTTCTCTATCTTTTTTTAGATTTACAGAATAAAATCTTCCAATATTATAGTAGGGAGATGAATAGCTTGGATTTATATTAATGGCTTTTTTATAATTAGTAAGAGTTTCTTGAAGCAATTCTTCTTTTGTTTTGTTATTTTTCTCCTGTTCAGCACATGCATTGTACGCATATCCGTATAGATTGTAAAATGACCCCGCCCTAACACCTTGTATTTTTATTGAGTCGTCTTTGGTTATGGCTCTTATAGCTTTCATCACAATGTTATCATGTGTATTTAATTCATTATGTATTCGTTCAAGTTCGCGGAAACGTAGTAATGCTCGCCCGCATTTTCCTCTTTCCAACCAGTATTCGCCTAGTAAGAATAAGGATTTCTTATAGTCCTCTATATTTTTAGTGATAGGGAGATATACAGATGCGAAATATAGCTTATGCTCATAGTCTAAAAAATTGGCCTTGTCCAATGAGCTATAATCCTTTTTCTTTCCTATGATTTCGTCGTATTTTAAGTTAATTTCTTTTTCTTTTTCATGGATACCTTTATCCATTATATTAAATAAGTTTATTGTTTGTGTTAATTGATTTTGAACCGTAAAATATTTTTTAATGCCTGTGATTGAAATGAAGGCACCTATAAAAGAAACAATGGCAGCTAAGCCAGCCAAAATACCAACAACTACCCCTACGTTACGTATAAGGCCCCACAATCTATCCAGCTCCGTTTTGTATTTATTATCTATTTTATCCATCCTGTCTAAATAATCGTCTTGTGCCAGAGTTTTATCTATTAAGTATTCCTCTCGCATGTCTTTTCTTAGTTCTTTCTTTAACTCGTCTATCGTGCTTGCCTTAGATGTTGGAGGTGGATTATTCTTGGCATGGCAAAGTGGTGAATGGCATAAAAAAATAGTTATTAAAATGATAGGTAGTAGCGCTTTTCTAATAGGCATGACCCTACCCCGCTAAACTAGACAGTTTACAAGGCGAGTTTCCTAGTGTATAACCGTAGCTACCAATAGCTACGTAAAGGAGGCTCGGGATATGTCACGCAA
>Ga0172381_10004288_pt1 | contig 14795 bp, 14 predicted proteins | sample Leawel6488metaG_FD_119754 | JGI IMG/M metagenome (GOLD analysis project Ga0172381, IMG submission 119754) | Leachate microbial communities from a municipal landfill in Southern Ontario, Canada - Leachate well 64-88 metaG | ecosystem: Engineered > Solid waste > Landfill > Unclassified | place...
GCAATTGGAATTAGCGCTGCAAGGCAAAGAATATCACGGAATTCAGGTGCGTCAGAGCACAGGCAAGCGGATCATCACCGAGGTGATCCCTGTATTTAATGAACGGATGTGCGCCCCTTGCCACGGCGCCGAAGATAAGGTTTTGGGAGTTGTCCGGCTGGGATTGGATTGGGAATATATCGGCAAGAATATTAAAGCCGCGCGGGACTGGAACGTGTTATTGTCTCTAATAGGTTTAGTGATGATGTCGTTATTGATCGCAGGCTTCTTTTTAAAATTTATTGTTTTCCCCATCCGGTATCTGGAAACAGGCATGGAAAAGGTTTCCCGAGGCGACCTGGGAATGTCTCTCGCGGTGCGTTCAACGGATGAGATCGGTGAGCTTACGGGTTTATTTAATAAAATGACCATGGACCTGAAAACATTAGTCGAGAAAGAAGAGAAGAAGGCGCAAGAAGTGGTTTTGTTGAATCAGGATCTGACCGGTCAGATATCTTTGCGCAATGAACTGGAAAAGAATTTGATAGAATCCCGGCAGCGCCTTGAAGATATAATCGATTTTTTACCCGACGCGACGTTTGTAATCGATAAGGAGAGTAAGATCATAGCGTGGAATAAGGCAATGGAGGTTATGAGCGGCCGCAGCGCCGGTGATATGACGGGTAAAAGCGATTTCGAATACGCGCTGCCGTTTTATGGCGTAAGGCGTCCCGTGCTCATCGATATCGCGCTCGATCCTTCAAATAATGAAAAGCAGGAAAATTATCCCCGCGTTCAGAAATACGATAAAACCGTCGCCGGGGAAATATTCGCTCCCTTGATGAATGATGGCAAAGGTTTGCATTTGTGGGCTATCGCTACTCCCCTTTGGGATCCCAAAGGCGCTATTGTCGGCGCTATAGAATCCGTGCGCGACATCACGGCCCGTAAAGTGGTCGAGGCCGGTTTGGAAAAAGAGAAGGCGTTCATAGATTCAGCGATCAATAGCCTCCCAGGTATTTTTTATCTTTTCGACAAGAACGGCCGGTTTGTCCGATGGAACAGGGATTTTGAAGTCGTCAGCGGTTATTCAGCGGATGAGATGGCGAGTATGACCGTTTTCGATTTTTTCGCTCCGGACGAGAAAGAGCTGATAGCAAGGGAGATAGATCAGGTTTTTCTCGGAGGCCGGATGGGCGTGGAAGCGCGCCTGCTTTCAAAAGATGGAAGAAGAACGCCGTTTGTTTTTACCGGATTCCTTTTTACCCTGGACGGCCGGCAGTATCTTGTCGGTATGGCCATAGACATTACCGCCCGTAAAGAGGCCGAGGATAAATTGCGCGAGAGCGAAGCGTTGTTAGCCAACGCGCTTAAGATCGCGCATCTTGGCCCTTGGGAATTTGACGCGAAAAGCGATCTTTTTACTTTTAACGATCATTTTTACGCGTTATTCCGGACCAGTGCCGAACAGGAAGGCGGATATACAATGTCATCGGCGGAATACGCCAAAAGGTTTGTACATCCCGAAGACGTCCGGATCGTGACACAGGAAGTCAGGGAAGCGGTGGAAGCCTCCCCGGATGTGGTCAGCCGGAGTGCGGAACACCGGGTCATTTATAGAGACGGCAAGACAGGATACATCTCCGTGCTTTATTTCATAACCAGGGATAAGGACGGCAAGGTTGTCAAGACTCGCGGCGTGAACCAGGATATTACCGATCGCAAGCGCTCCGAGAATGACCTGAAACTGGCATACGAGCAGCTTAAAGAGGCTCAGGCGCAGCTTGTGCAATCCGCCAAGATGGCTTCCGTAGGTTTGTTGGCCGGAGGCGTGGCGCATGAAATTAATAATCCCTTGACCGGCATTCTCAACAATGTGCATTTGATCAAGTTGATGGCGGAGCAGAAAAAGGATTTTGATCTGAATGATTTCAAGGAATTGCTGGACGCCATAGAAGAATCATCTGTGCGATGCACCAGGATCACCCGTTCTCTTCTGGATTTTTCCCGCGTGTCGAAGGAGAACAGGCAGGATATTGATCTAAACGCGGAGATCGAGAAAACTGTCGGAGTGATAGAGCACGAAATGAAGTTAAATAATATCGCGATCCGCAGGGAACTGGATCCTTCCCTGCCCGCGGTTAACGGGGATATTCAGCTTATTCAGCAGGTCATTCTGGATATCATTTCCAACGCCAAGTGGGCGATACAAAACAAAAAGGATGAGCAGGACGGCGTGATCACGATCAAGACCGAGTATGACCCTTGGTACCGGCGCGTATATTTGTTCATTTTTGATACAGGCATCGGCATAGAAAAAGCCGACCTGGGCAGGATATTCGAACCGTTCTTTACGACAAAACCTGTAGGGCAGGGTACAGGATTAGGGCTGGCTATTGTGTATAATATTATTAAAGATCATAATGGAACGATAGAAGTGCAGAGCGAGTCCGGTCAAGGCACGCGTTTTAAAATAACATTGCCCGTGGTATTGGCATAAAAAGCCCCGGGGATTCATACAACCGTCATGGAGGGAGAGCGATGTCCGGAGGAAAGATAAAAGTGTTAGTCGTTGACGATGAAAAAGGCATCCGTGATTTTTTTAAGAAATATCTTTCCTTGCTCGGATTGGAAGCAAGCGATGCCGAGAACGGGTATAAAGCGGTTGAACTTGTGCAGAGCCTGAAGTTCGATCTTTATTTTATTGACGTGCGGATGCCGGGTATGAACGGCCTGGAAACATTCCGCGCCATCAGGCAGATCCATCCCGACGCGATCGGCGTCATGATGACCGGTTACGCGGTGGAAGATATCCTTGACCAGGTGAAAAAAGACGGCGCGTATAATGTTCTTCATAAGCCATTCGATATAAGCGAGATAAAGAGCGCTGTCGACGCTGTCATGAGTATGAAGGTTGATAAGAATGACAGCGCGCCCATGCGTGTCCTGGTGGTGGACGATGACCCTATGATCCTTGAGTTGTTCGGTGATTTTTTAAAAAAGAAAAATATCGCGTTCGATCTGGCGCAGAACAAGGTTGAAACGGTCGCTTTATTGAAAGAAAAGAGCTTTGACCTTGTTTTTCTCGATCTGCTTTTTAAGGAATGTAACGGGGTCGATATCTATAAAGAGATCAAGGCGGTCAAACCGGAGACTTGCATTGTATTGATAACCGCTTATCCGAATCTCGCCAGGGAGATAGAAGGCAAGGTTGAAGTCGTGGGATGTTTGTTTAAACCGTTCGATATGGCGGATATTGTTCCCCATATCGATAAGGTAAAAACCAGGACAGTTTAGAATTTAGAAGATGTTTTGATCTGAAAAAAGTCGCCTCTGGTGGTGTTTTTGGATTCAATATCCCGCAGATAGGTAAATGTAATATTGACGGCCGGAAGGCGCATTAATATATCCCCGCCTATTGAGAACGATCCGCGTTTACTCCCGCTGACTTTTGTCCCGTTATTTTTCTGGCTCGAACTTCCCATCCAGTTGAAAGAAGGGCCCGCCTTGAACATTTTATTCAGCTGTATTCCGAGAAGACATTGGAGGTAGAGTTCGTTGCCGGGAGAGATCCTGGTGGCGCGGTTTTGCGTCCGGAAATAGTATTTTGCCGCCCCGTCTATGCTGAATTTTCCGAGCGCTTTATAGAGAAAAACAGTAGGTTTAATATCGTATTGGTTAGTTCCGTAGTTGACGGTTTTACCTGATTCATAATCCCCGTTGCGTAATTTTACGAATAGCGCCGGGAGTATATCCGCTTGTTTGACCGGAAGAAAATATCCCGCGCCCAGGTTTATATCGCCTATTCCGCCCGAAGACATGCGGTATAGGCCGCTGTGGACATGCCCGGAGGGTATAAACGCGGTCAGAAGCAGGTTGGGAGAATAGTAACAGTATCTGATCATCTCCTCGTTCTTGCGGTAATCATAGTCATTGTTATTGACTACTCCGTCCACGTTCGTTGTTTTATCCGCGGTATAGTAGGAGGAATAGGTCAGGATGTAGTGGCCTTTCGGCGCCCGGACGCCGTCATAGAAATTGACGGCAAGAGCGGAGGTTTGGCATATCGCCGGAATAAAGAGCGGTATAACAAGCTGGAATATTTTTTTACGCATTAAAAGTATTATAATTGAGTTATTTTCTGAACGCAATAAAATTCATTTTATATCTCTTTATAGTGGGGTATAATAAATTCCATGAACGGCGTTTCCGGCGGCTGGTGCGTTTATATATTGGAATGCAAGAACGGAGCGTTATATACAGGCGTGACCCGCGATATTGAGCGCCGGTATAAAGAGCATTTGAGGGGAAGCGCGCGCTATACAAGTTATAATCCGCCGGTTAAGTTATTGTATACGGAAGACTGCGTTGACAGGTCCGGAGCCCTTAAAAGGGAATACCAGATCAAATCATGGCCGCGGAGCAGGAAACTCTCGTTGATCGGCGGTATAAAGAGAGGAAAAGGTAAAGAATGAGCGTGGTTATTGTTGATAAATCTATTTGCCGCAAGGACGGGATCTGCGCGCGGGTGTGTCCTGTCGGCGTTATCACTATGGATGAACAGGGTTTTCCGATCCTTGCAGAGGGCGCGGAAGACAGGTGTATCAAGTGCGGCCATTGCGCGGCCGTATGTCCGCATATGGCTTTATCTTTGGGGTCAGATCCGCGGAGTGAGCGCCTGAAGCTGCCTGCGGGATGGAATTTGTCAATTTCTCAGGTTGAATATCTTTTAAAAGGCAGGCGGTCGATCCGGGTGTTTAAGGAAGACCCTGTTGAGCGCGCGGCGATAGAAGATATGATCGATATCGCCCGGTACGCTCCGTCAGGGATCAACCGGCAACCCGTTCGGTGGGTGGTGGTGCATGATACGGATAAAGTGCGGCAGATAGCCCGGGAGACCATCGCATGGATGAAGGCTTTGCTTAAGGAAGGATCCCCCATGGCGGCATCGTTCAAATTCGGGGATTTGGTCGCGGGATGGGAGAAGGGGAAGGATTTTATCTGCCGCCAGGCGCCGCATATGGTGTTAACGTACGCTTTAAATGATGATGTGACCGCGCCCGTCGCGTGCACGATCGCGGGCGCTTATTTTGAACTCGCGGCGTTACCTCATGGCGTTGGCACTTGCTGGGCAGGATACGCGCAGATGGCGTTGAACAGGTGGCCTGCCGCGCAAGAAATAGTCAATATATCTAAGAAATGCGGTTGTTTTAGCGCCTTCCTGGTTGGATACCCGCGTTTTAACTATGTCGGGATCCCGGCGCGTAATGACCCTAAGATCACATGGCGATAACTTTTGAAGTGAGGATCCGTTTTCTGGTCGAAGAGCCCGGTAAGGCGGATCTTTTGCGTTGCGCCCTCAGCAATATAGGCGTACCTATGGATCAAAGTATCGAAAAGCTGGAGCGGGGTACGACCGTTGTGTCCTTTTATGAGAATTCGCGCAGACGCGCGAATGCCTTTTCAGCGCGGATCCGGTCATTAAAGCTGAAAGGCGTCAGGGTTTCCATCGCGCGTTTACAAGACAGGGATTGGACGACCCGCTGGAAGAAATATTTTAAACCGTTCAACATCAGCCGGGATATACGCGTTGTGCCGCTGTGGATGAAGAACGCGAAGATCCCCGCCGGGTCGACCGCGGTCTATTTGGATACCACATTCGCTTTTGGTTCCGGGCTTCACGCGACCACGCGGATGATGGCGCGTTTTATGTACATGAAGGAGAAACATTGCGGCAGTTTTCTTGATATCGGCACAGGCTCCGGTATATTGGCGCTTATAGCTCGCGCGTACGGAACGCGGGATGTGTTCGCGATAGATATGGATCCGGTTTCGATCAAGACCGCGGAAAATAATTGTCTGCACAACAGGTGTAATTTTGAATATCTCAAGGCTGTTAAATTCGAGTCTTTTCGATCCCGCAAACAATTTGATTTTGTGGCGGCAAATCTGCTGACGGAAGACCTGCTACGGCTTCAAACGAAACTTATAGAAAAAGTGTCGCCCGGAGGTTATCTGGCAGTTTCCGGGATCTTTTATAAAAATTACGCTTATTTCAGGAAACATTTCGCGGGCGGCGCGTTTGTTTGCGCGGCCGCAGCCAGGGAAAAAGATTGGTGCGCGGTGCTTTTTAAAAAAAAGCGGCCGCGTAAAGCGTTATACGCTTGATTTTATCAAGTTTCTGTTGAATAATCATTTTTTTTATAGTATTATAAATCAGTATGCCACAGATAATATTCCAGACCCAGACTAAAAAATTCGCCGCTGAGTTCAATCAGTGTCTGACCGCGCAGATGATACAGAAAAGTCTCCCCTTTGCGGGGATGGTTAATCTGTGGGGAGACGAGATTTATATAGATATAGGCGTGCAGGCGTCAGATCTTCACGCGACCCTGGATGTGAATGTTTGCGATATCGGGTATCGCCATGAGGAAAAGCGTTTATGCATTTTTTTCGGAAAGACGCCTTCCAGCGTGACGGATAAACCTGTTCCGGCTTTCCCCGTTGTCGTTATCGGAAAGATATTGTGCCCGCCGGAGGAATTAAAGATCATTAAGGCCGGTGAGTCCATAAGGATCGCGGTCCAGGAAGATAGACCGCTGACGCCGGATCCTTCCTCCAGTTCCAGGAAGCTCACTCAGGCGGAGATCGATGCGTTGGTCAAGAAATTGTTGGCGGAGAAAGCTGCTAAGGCGTCAAAATAACCCGGTTGTAAAAAAGGCGTGAGCGACTATGATGCTTTTTCCCGATATAAAAACTCAGATTAAATCAATTGGTTTTCAGATGCTGCGCACGGAAAACGACGCGTATTTTGAGGTTGTTTTTCTTAAGCCCAAGCTGGAGGAATATGGGGCCGCGTTGAGCGGAATATTCGGCAAGATATCATGGCCGTCCGATAACCCTATCCCCGCGGATGTCAAGGCGGTGATCGCGCAGTACGGCAGTGTTATGGCCGGGCAGACCTTGTACGCTGTGCAGGAAGGGGAACATATTATGTTCGCGATGCTCTGGCCATGGGGGGACAGGGAGCATATAACTTTGAAAATTGGGGAAAAAAATAGGGGGCGTAATACTGTTAGACCGGGAGGGTTGAATGAAGCGTTTAATGTTGTTGCTGGCAGCGGTTGTATTTTTTTCACACTTTTTTTGTAAAGGAGCTTTAGCCGTGGATAATCCGATTATTGTGTTAGAAACAACGCAGGGAACGATGGAATTTAAGCTTAAAAATGATATCGCGCCGAAGGCGTGTGAGAATTTCGTGAAATTAGTCGAAAAAGGATATTACAACGGCTTGATCTTCCACCGGGTAATCAAACAGTTCATGATCCAGGGTGGTGATCCTACGGGCACAGGTATGGGCGGACAGTCCATTTGGGGTAAACCATTCGCGGATGAGTTCCGCGAGGATGTGAAGTTCGATAAAGCGGGCATTTTGGCGATGGCTAACGCGGGGCCCAATACGAACGGTTCTCAGTTTTTTATCACTACCGTTCCTACCCCGTGGTTGAATATGCATCATACGATCTTCGGCGAGCTTATCTCCGGAGATGATGTTTTGTCAAAGATCGAGTCAACCTCGGTCGGCGCGCAAGATAGGCCGGTAGTCGAGCAGAAGATCATTAAGGCGTACGTGAAATAATCCTTCCATAAAATCCAGGCCCGGCAGTGAAAGCTGCCGGGCGCTCGTCAGGTAAGGATGTAAAATACGTATATGTCAAAGCGCGAAATACTTTCCCTTACCGCAGTTTTTATGTTGTGTTCCTGTGTCGCCCGCGCGCCTTGCCTGGCGCAGGACGCGACTCTTCTTTATAACCAATCCCGTTTCAACCGAGCGGTCAAGATCTATCGTGTCGCGGCTAACGCCGGTAATTATTCGGGTTATCTGAATCTTGCCGTGGTGCTTAAGGATTTGGGCCATTATAGCCAGTCCATCCGGGCGCTTAAGGCCGCCGCGGTAAAATTCCCCCAAGACCGCGCTATCCTCGCCCTATTGGGCAGGCTCTATTTCTTAAATAATGAACCGCGCCGGGCTATTCCTATCCTTAAACAGGTTTTGCGTAAGTATCCCGGAGACGTTGAGACATTGCTCACGCTCGGGCTATGCTGTGAGGAATCAGGTTTGGTGGCCGAGGCCGGGGATTTTCTGCGTGAGGCGATAACGCGGGAACCGGATAATGTCATAGCCCATTTGTCGCTGGCCGACATATATTACCGCAGTAATAAACTTCAGGAATCCGCGCAGGAATATAAGACCGTGAACCTGCTCGACGCGAGTATTCAGCAGATCAATAAGTGCTGGGGCAGTATACTTTTTGAACTCGGTAATTATATAGAGGCGTATAAAATATATGAAAAGATAAGCGCGTGGGAGCCTGAAAATGCCGACGTCTCCGCGCGGCTCACTGCCATACGCGAGAAACTCGGGAAAGGTTTTTTCTCGAAACAAAAAGAACGGCGGGTTGTCGAGAAGGTTAAGAAGAGCGTATTGGTGAAGCCTGCCCGCGTTTCAAACGGGTTGATCATGGCGCGGGTGGGGTTAGTGCAGAAAGCCAGCGCGGTGGAATTGAAATTATCGACCGATTATACGATCGTAACGAAAGCCGGCGGATTCTTTATTTGGCGGGGGAAAGCCGGCCAGGTTTGTAAGGTATCCATCAGCCCCGACAACAAGATCCTGTGCCGGATAGCTTATAAGGATACGGTTGTGGCGGATGAGCCTATCGTGTTCAGCCCTGTCGAAAACTCAGGCACGTGCACTATTTTCGGGGTTTCCGCGGGGAAAGACGACTATTGGCATAACAAGAAAGACCGTTCCTATCGAGGCCGTATTGAGGTCAGTTCCGCGGACGGAAAAGTAAGGATCATAAATGAACTCAACCTTGAAGAGTATTTGTATAGCGTAGTACCTTCGGAGATGCTGCCTAAATGGCCGCTTGAGGCGTTGAAAGCTCAGGCCGTGGCCGCGCGTTCCGAGGCTATGTCCAAGCTCCGGCGGCATAAGAAAGACGGATATAATTTTTGCCCCGAGGTGCATTGTCAGTCATATACGGGGGTTGAACAGGAAACAGCGGTAACAAATCTCGCTGTTGATGAAACGCGCGGACGCGTTTTGTACCATAACGGCAAGGTCGTGGACGCCGTTTATTCCAATTGCTGCGGCGGTCATACGCAGGACAATGTTTTCGGTAAGGGCGCGGTTGTGGAGTATTATAAGGGCATATTCGACGGCCTTGACGGCCGCGTTTTGTTCCCTTTGTCGCCCGTAGATTTTGAGATGTGGTTGAAAACCCCCTCCGGCAATATCTTGTGCAATATCCCGGAGTACGCGCGTTCGAGCAATTTCAGGTGGGTCAGGGTTTATGAAGCCGCTGAGATGAACGCGTTGGCCGGAAAACTGGGATTTGCCGGAAAAGTTTCCAAGATCACGGTTATAAAACGCAACGCGTCAGGCCATATCAGCGCATTGAAACTGGCAGGGAGCGGGTCTTCGCGCTTGATCGAACAGGAGCTGAACATTCGCAAAGCTCTTGGAAATCTGCGGAGCAGCATGTTCAAGGTGGAGATCAAATATGGGAAGGATAAGACTCCCGAGAGGTTTGTTTTTTATGGCGGCGGCTGGGGCCATGGCGTGGGGATGTGCCAGGCAGGAGCGTGCGGTCTGGCGCATAAAAATTACAATTTCGAAGCGATCCTGAAACACTATTATGCCGGCGCGGAGCTTAAAGAAATCTATTAGGTTTTAGTTGAACAATGGAATAAAGAAGTATACAATAATTATATAAGAAAGGAACGCAAATGAAGAAATTAATAGTAATGACAGGTTTTGCCGTGTATTTAGCGGCGGCTTTCGTGTTTCAGGCTCGCGCCGCGTACGCGCAGCCTCAGCCGGCGGCTCAGGTTGATAATAACGCGGGAACCGCGGCTATGCCTCCGTATAGCGGACCAAAGGCGCGTATCTCGGTTGCTGATTTTGACGTTAAAGCGGCCAGGGCCGGCGGAGAGATAGGTACAGGCCTTCGCGAGATGCTGGTAACAGCGTTGATGAATTCTAACAGGTTCCGTGTGCTGGAACGCCAGGTTTTAAAAGCGCTCATGCAGGAGCAGGAACTGTCCGCGTCCGGCGCGGCGCAGGCAGGCGGCGTGCAGCGCGGGCAGATCAGGACGGCGGATATTATGGTGACCGCCGCGGTGACGGAATTTGAACCTGAAGCGACAGGCGGCGCGGCGGGTTTGGGCGGCGGCGGTAAGATCGGGGGCGGTATCCTGGGAGCGGTTTTGGGCGGCTCCGTGAACAAGGCCCACATGGCTATGGATATACGGATCCTTGATACGTCAACATCCGAGATATTGGCCGCGACGCGGGTGCAGGGGCAGGCGACCGATACGCGGGGAGGACTGGCGGCCGGCTTTTTGGGTAGTTTTGGTTTAGGGGGGGGATTGTCAGGCTACGCCAATACGCCTATGGAAAAAGCCATACGCGTTTGCATTATCGAAGCGGTTAAATATATCTCGCAGCAGGTGCCTGCTGATTATTTCAAATATTGACGGCCTTCGGCCGGTGATGTAAAAAAAATAATAGAGATGCGGCTTGTCCGGTGCAAATATAATTCAAAATTCCGTTGGGGCATTCTCAAAGGCAAGAATGTCGTGCTCCTGAAGGAACCTCCATTCTCCAAGATCATCCGGTCAAAAACCTCGATCCCTTTTCATAAACTTGAACTTTGCGTTCCGGCAGAGCCTACAAAGATCGTCCTCGTTGGGCTAAATTATCGCGACCACGCTGCTGAATTGAATATGCCGCTGCCGATCGATCCTGTTATTTTTCTTAAGCCGCCGACATCGCTTTTGGCGCATCATCAGAATATTGTTTTACCTGCGGGCGTTGACCGGCTTGATTATGAGGCGGAGCTGGCGCTCGTAATCCGGAAAGAGGCCAAGGGTATTTCGCCTGACGACGCCGCGAAATATATCCTCGGCTATACCTGTTTGAATGATGTTACGGCGCGGGATGTGCAGAAGAAGGACGGCCAGTGGACGCGGGCTAAGTCGTTTGACACTTTTTGTCCGGTTGGTCCGTGGCTTGAAACTTCTTTTGACGCGTCAAAAAGCTGTGTTTTGTGCCGGTTGAACGGCGCGCTCAGGCAAAGATCCATGACGTCGAATTTAATATTTTCAATTCCCTATCTGGTATCGTTCATTTCACGGGTAATGAGGTTGTTCCCCGGGGATATTATATCAACCGGCACGCCGCCCGGCGTAGGCGCTATGAAGCCTGGAGACCGTGTTGAGGTTGAGATTTGCGGCATCGGGGTACTGGAGAATGCCGTTGTCTCGGAAAAATAATAAAGGAGTATCGATGAACCGTTTTTTTGCGGGGGCGATGGTGTGTGTATCCCTGGTATTGTTCGCGGGGGGCGTATGCGCGCAGGAATTCAGAGCCGATATGGTTACGAATAGTAAGGACGGATCCATGCAAGGGGTAGTGACGGTTTCGAATGATATGATCCGGATGGAGATGGAGCCGGCAATAACCATTGTCCGGTTAGACAAGAAATTGATGTGGATGCTCATGCCTGAACAGAAGATGTATATGGAAATGCCGGTTGATACGGCGAATCTTACGATGTTGACGGAGAAAAGCCCGGGAGAGGTTTCGCGGAAGCTGCTTGGTTCTGAGCTTGTGGGCGGCAGGGATACGGAGAAATACGAAGTGACGTATAAGGACCAGGGAAAAATCGACACCGTCTACGTATGGTTTTCGAAAGAATTGCGTTTCCCGTTAAAAAGTTCCGCTCTCGACGGCAGTTGGACCGTTGAATACGCTAATGTGAAAGAAGGTATTCAGCCGCGGGAAATGTTCGAATTGCCCGGAGGGTACACTAAATTTGATTACGGAGCTACACCGGCTGAAGCAGCGGGAAACTGATGATCCGTGCAAGGCTTGAGGCTTCGTGATCGGTAAAGGAAACAATAGAACAGGAGGAGCAAGATGCTAGGCATCCCGGATCCCGGCGTATGGATGGCGTATCTGTTGTGTATCGCCAGCGTCATATTTTGTGTCGTTTATGGCGCTGTAAACTGGAATAAGGGGGATGAACCCGTATATCCTGAAGATGTAAAATGGGTAAAGGATGAAAAGCAGGCCGAGGAAGAACTTTAACCTTTTTTCGGAGGATATATGGAAAACATTTTTTTATTAACGCTTGTAGTCGTGGTGTATTTGTTCATGATAGCCTATCTTGGATGGTATGGTTATCGCAAGACTAAGAACGCTTTGGATTATCTTGTCGCCGGACGTAACGCCCATCCGGTTGTCATGGCGTTATCGTATGGGGCGACTTTCATATCGACGTCCGCGATCGTGGGCTTCGGAGGCGCGGCCGCGTTGTTCGGCATGGGGCTGCTGTGGCTGACGTTCCTTAACATTTTCGTCGGTATCGCTATAGCTTTCATAGTTTTCGGCAAGCGCACCAGGAAAATGGGCCATAATCTCGATGTGCATACTTTTCCTGAATTGCTGGGCAGGCGTTTCAAATCGTCGTTTATTCAGGGTTTCAGCGGCCTTGTTATTTTTATATTCATGCCGCTTTACGCGGCGGCGGTTTTGATAGGCGCGGCGCGGTTTCTTGAAGCGACATTCCCCAGTTATATCAACTATAATGTCGCGCTCCTGATATACACGCTCATTATTTGCGCGTATGTTCTTGCCGGGGGCATAAAAGGGGTCATGTATACGGACGCGCTTCAGGGGACTATCATGTTCGTAGGCATGACGATACTGCTTGTATTCACTTATATCAAATTAGGCGGCGTTATCGTAGCCCATCAGGCGCTGACGGCGATCGCCGATAAGGTCCCGCCGAACCTGGTCGCCCTGGGGCATCGAGGCTGGACAAGCATGCCGGCTATGGGTTCGAATCTCTGGTGGTCTCTGGTTTCCACTATCGTCATGGGCGTGGGTATAGGCGTGTTAACGCAGCCGCAGCTCGCGGTCAGGTTCATGACCGTAAAGAGCAATAAAGAACTGAACCGGGCGGTTATTGTCGGCGGCGTGTTTATAATGATGATGACGGGCGTGGCTTTTGTTGTGGGCGCGCTGTCGAACGTGTATTTTCTCGACCACCCCGCGTTCGGGAAGATCGCCGTGGCCGCGGCCGGAGGGAATATCGATAAAGTCATTCCCGCGTATATAAACAGCGCGATGCCGACGTGGTTCGTGTATGTGTTCATGCTTACGTTGTTATCGGCCGCGATGTCAACATCGAGTTCCCAATTCCATACGATGGGCACGGCCATAGGCAGGGATTTTGTGGAGAAAGCCCTTTTGAAAGGCAGGCAATTCAAGTATACTGTCGGAATTACGCGTTTGGGTATTATATTAGGCGTGATCGTCACGGTTATCATAGGATTTAAACTGCCGGATAATGTTATCGCGGTCGCGACCGCAATATTCTTCGGGTTGTGCGCGAACACATTCCTTCCGGCGTATATAGGAACGCTTTTCTGGAAAGGCATGACAAAATCCGGAGCGATCGTCAGCATGTCCGTAGGATTTTTCGGCACCGCGTTTTGCCTGTTGTTCATTCATCAGAAAGAAGCGGCGGCTATCGGATTGTGCAAGTTTATCTTTAACAAACCGTGTCTTGCCGAATATCCCTGGACGGTGGTGGATCCGATCGTGGTGATACTGCCGCTGTCGCTGGTTACCGCGTTTGTGGTGAGCGCGTTCACGAAGAAAATGTCAAAGGATTATGTCGAGGCTTGTTTTAAACACATCTAAAGGAGGCGGCAATGTTTCAGCGACTGATTGTTTTGTTGGGGATGCTGGGGCTTTTAACCTCGGCCGGGTTCTCGCCGGTTTTTGCCCAGGATGATACGGTCAAGTTCAAGGGCGGTGTTTACGAGCGCATCCGCCACGAATTCTGGAAGAATAACCGGGATATGGACAGCAGTTATTATGACGGCGGGGATCGCAATTTCTGGAGGGTAAAAACAAGCCTTTGGGGGCAGGCAGATCATGGGGAATCCCTCAGCCTGTACGGCAAGCTGACGAACGAATTTAAGGGATATAATCTTCTCGGCAGCGGGGGTAGTAAGATATATTCTTCTAATCATCAGCATTGGGATCCTGACGAGGTTATTTTTGATAATCTGTATGTCGATATCAGGAAACCAGGGGATATGCCGGTTAATTTCAGGCTTGGCCGGCAGGATCTTATCGGCCAGTATGGCGAAAATTTCCTCATATGCGACGGGACGCCCGGCGACGGCTCGCGGACGTTTTATTTCAACGCGTTGAAGGCGAGCTGGGAGATCGATGACGCCAATATGCTGGATATGATCTATATCAATAATCCCCGCGACGATATCTGGCTGCCGGTTATAAATGAGGATAAGACGCCGGTCGCGTTGAATACGACAGCGGAAGAAGGGTACGTTTTTTATTTGAAGAACAAATCCGCTAAGGATCTTACCCTCGAACCGTATTATATATTTAAAAGGGAAGACCACGATTACGGTTCCGGGTATCAGGCGCAAAAGGGAAGGATCAATACGCTTGGCGTTTTCAGCAAATATAAAATGGATCCGTGGACTTTCCATGTTCAGGCGGCGGATCAGTTCGGCAAATATGGATTAGAGGATCGTTCCGCGCAGGGGGGTTATTTTTTTACTGATTACGATCTTAAAGAGGTCTTATGGAAACCTCAGCTATCCGGTGGATTTGTGTATCTCTCCGGAGACAAGAAGGGCACTGCTGCAAATGAAGCGTGGAATCCGTTGTGGACCAGGTTCCCGATCTATTCGGAGCTGTACGC